>QGCY01000070.1_pt1 | contig 27698 bp, 7 predicted proteins | sample 4708041 | NCBI WGS metagenome assembly QGCY01 (sample SAMN08941164, study PRJNA450518) | Sediment metagenome, whole genome shotgun sequencing project. | biome: grassland soil; feature: grassland; material: soil; isolation source: soil 14 days enrichment with methanethiol and mixed carbon source ... | reverse complement strand
CCAAGTGTGTCTGATCCAACTGCAGTATTCGCAATTCCTGCGGTATTATTACGTAATGATTGATAACCAATTGATGTATTTGATGAACCACCATTATTATTTTCCATTGATTGATATCCAATTGCAGTATTGCCAGTTCCTGTAGAATTAAATGCCAATGCTCGATGACCGATTGCGGTTAAATTTGATACAGTTGAAGTAAATAACGCTGCTGCACCTAATGCTACATTATTAGATCCAACTGAATTAAGACGAGATGCATCATCTCCTATTGCAATATTAAAATTTCCAGAAGTATTATTTAATCCTGCATGATAACCAAAAGCAATATTAAAATTTCCAGTTGTATTGGTAAATAATGCATTATAACCAATTGCATGATTTCTAATTCCAATACTGTTATTAAATAATGATTGTACGCCGATTGCTATATTTTCGCTACCTGTACTATTAAAATTTAATGCACTTGTTCCAATGCCAACATTGATAATTCCAGTTGTATTATTTGATACTGCATTAAAACCAATTGCAATATTGCTACTTCCAGAAGTATTTGAACCTAATGCATTAACTCCTACTCCTATATTACCAACACCAGTTGTATTAGAATCTAATGCTTGATAACCAACTGCAACGGTGAAATCTGCAGTATTATTTGCTCCTGCATTATATCCTAAACATACAGAAAAATTACCTCCGCTATATCCTGCCTGAAATCCTGCATTGACAGATGAATCTCCTCCTAAATAACCAGCAAGTGTGCCAATAGATACAACATTAGTATCAGTAGTACTTTGTTGCATTGATTGTGATCCAATTGCTACATTATTAAATCCATTAGTATTATTCAGTAGTGCATTATTTCCGATTGCAGTATTTGAATTATGTAAATTATTTCGAAGTGCTTGATAACCAACTGCAGTATTTTGTATTCCAGTTATATTATTTATCATCGATAAATGACCTATTGCAATATTATTATCTCCAATTGTATTATTTTCTAATGCCCCACGACCAATACCAACATTATGACGCCCAGAAGTATTAGAAGCAAGTGCCAAATATCCAAATGCATTGTTCGATCCACCGGTAGTATTAGAAGTAAATGCATCGCAACCAAATGATGTGTTATTAATTCCAGCTCCGGCATTTGCATTATCTGCTAATAAATTATTAGCACCATCACATGTAATTTCGATAAATGTGGAATCAGGACCCATTTGTCCTGTGGAAGTATTGTATTTAACAACATTTCCCGTATTTACTTGAGCAAGTCCAGTATTAAAATATAATCCGCGATTTGTATTTCCGGTGATATTATTCCCGATGATTGTTATATTATCACCAGATGCATTAGGATTTGAATTATAACCAACGATTATATTAAATGTGCCGAGTACATTGAACGCTCCTGCTTGATAACCAATTGCAGTGTTTCCGCCTCCACTTGTGGTATTAAATAATGCATTTAATCCAACTGCAACATTGCCATTTGCAGTGGTATTACTATATAACGCTTGATATCCAAGTGCAGTATTTTGAGTACCAATAGTATTAAGATATAATGCAGCATGACCAACTCCAACATTAGAAATGCCAGTGGTATTATTTTCTAATACTTGATTTCCAATTGCTGTATTGAGATTTCCAATAGTGTTTAAATGTAATGTTCGATATCCAAGTGCAGTATTTTGAGAACCATTAGAAGTTAAAATTAGTGATTCATAACCTACTGCAGTATTTTGTACTCCAATACATTCTCTTAATGCACCATATCCAATTGCGGTTGTATCACTTACATTTGCCCCATTTCTTAATGCTTCATGACCAAGTGCAACATTGCGATTTCCTCCTCGATTATTATATAATGATAGAAATCCAACTGCAGTATTATTAGATCCAGTTATATTAAGTTGCATTGCCAAAGAACCGAGTGAAGTATTACTTGATCCTGAGATATTATTAGCGAGAGCAAATCTGCCAAGTGCAGTATTGGATTGTCCAATAATATTACTAACCATCGCATAAGCACCGACTGCAGTGTTGAAAAATTGAGTATTGTTGAATAAAGTATCACGCCCTATTGCAACATTTTCTGAACCAACCACATTGGAATATGATGAGTTATAACCAATAGATATATTATCGACACCAACTGTATTTGTACCTAATGCATTAACCCCAAGACCAACATTACCAATACCTGTAGTGTTTGCGTCTAATGCTTGATATCCAATTGCAACAGTATAAGATGCGGTATTAACTACTCCTGCATTAGATCCTATTGATACCGCATAATCAGCACCATTTGATCCTGCCTGAAAACCAACGGCAACAGACTCTTCACCTCCATTTGCTCCTGCTAATACTCCAACTGCAATGCAATTATTTTTAGTCGTATTTGACTCCATTGCTTGCGAACCAATTGCAACATTATTAACTCCTATAGTATTATTCAGTAGTGCCTGATATCCAACTGCGGTATTACTATTGGCGGTTGTATTATTTTGAAGTGTTTGATAACCAAGTGCGGTATTTTGTATTCCAATTGTATTAAATTCCAAAGAATTGAAACCAAGTGCTACATTACGTATTCCAGTAGTATTATTTTCTAATGCACTATATCCAATTGCTACAGTTTGATCCGCCGTATTTGAAAAATTTGCTCTGCGACCTATTGAAACACAATCATTTGCACCACTATATCCTGCTTCAAATCCAACACTCGTAGATGCACTTCCTCCCAATAATGACGCTCTAAGACCAATCGCAGTATTATTTACAGGTGAAGATGCATTACCTAATGCATCAAAACCAATTGCAGTATTGCCAATTCCTGTTGTATTACTTTCGAGTGATGAAGCACCTACTGCAGTATTTGTCAGACCTGTTGTATTAAATCTCATGGATCTATCACCAATTGCAGTATTAAATAATCCTCGAGTATTATTTGTGAGTGCTTCATAACCAAGTGCGGTATTGCTATATCCTGTAGAATTATTTCGTAATGTATTATAACCAATTGCAGTATTTCCAGTCCCTGTAGTATTTAATAATAATGCATATTGACCGACTGCGGTTAAATTACTTTCTCTATTAAGATACAATGCTGCTTGACCAACCGCGACATTATTTGAACCAGTTGTGTTGAATTGAGATGACTCTGAACCAATAGATACATTTCTTTCGCCAATTGTATTTAAATTCATTGAATTATAACCGATTGCGGTATTTCCAGATCCAGTTGTTAATGAGGCAAGTGCATTACATCCAAATGAAGTATTAAAAGATCCGCCGGTAAAACTTGGTGGTATTTCGGCAAATAAATTATTATTTCCATCACATTCAATTGTCAATGCTCCAGAATCGGGTCCCATTTGCCCCGTGGTAGCATTATATTTTACTAAACTGCCCGCATTCACTTCTGCTAAACCTGTATTAAAGTATAATCCGCGATTTATGCTACCAAAAATTCCAACTCCAATGACAGTAATATAATCGACATTTGTGCTACAATTTGCTTGATATCCTATAAATGTGTTAAATGTTCCAGACTGATTAATATTTCCCGATTGATAACCAACTGCAGTATTACCACTTCCACTTCTATTTCCACTTAACGATAAATATCCAATTGCGGTATTTCTGTTTCCAGTATTATTATTAAACAATGATTGAATACCCATTGCGACATTTCTATCTCCATCGGTGTTTCGAAATAATGAAAGTGATCCTATTCCAATATTTTGATTTCCACCGATATTTAAACCTAATGCATCTTCCCCAATTGCAATATTTGTATGTCCAGTAGTATTGTTTATCATTGAAAATCTGCCAATTGCAACATTGCTATATCCTCCGGTATTTGTTTGCAATGCCTGTTCTCCAATTCCAAGATTTGCATCTGTATTAGTATTTTCAAGTGCTAAATATCCAATTGCAAGATTTCCAATACCTGTGATATTGCCTTCTAATGCTTGGAATCCGATGCCTAAATTTTTATTGCCGGTTGTGCAACTGCTTAAAACTAAATCACCTATTGCTAAATTTCCAGTACCGGTGGTATTTAGAAGTGCATTTCTACCAATTCCGATAGATGCATTGCCTGTGTATGCACTAAGAACGCCGTCGCCAATGGCAATATTACCAATACCAATATCACTATCGCGAAGTGCATTTGTGCCTATTGCGACATTATCAAATCCAGAAGTTAATGTAGTTAATGATCCAGAACCAACTGCAATATTATTTGCTCCACTGGTTATGGTTGTTAATGCTTGATAACCAACTGCAACATTATCATCTGCGGTTAAGTTTGAATTCAATGCACTACAACCATAACCTGTATTTCGTAATCCTGCAATATTTTGTTCTTCAATAACGAGATTACCATTTGCATCGCAAGTTGGCAAACTACCTTCGAAAATGATAACTTCCCAATCTCCACCACTTAATGCAATAAGTCGGACTGCAAGTTCTGTCCCGAGAGATTTCACTAAAGTGGTATCACTTTTTTGGATATTAATACCGAATGATGGTGATTTATTTTTGATTAGTATTTGATGACCAACATTTGCTTGATTATCAGCACTGCCAATTGCTGGAAGAGTTATATTGATATTTGCAGTTGGTGTTATTAAATATGTATTTGGACGTTCCGGAAACTGGGTCCATAAATTAAAACTTATTGCTGATGTATGTTCGACAACATAACCTAACTGCCCTCTTCCAATATTAATATCACCCTCGAACTCTAAAGAAGTATTGGAAGTCATTTGCTATATATATTAATAACATGATTTGAAAAAAAAGTATGCAATTTTTGGTTGTGTAAAATTTATAAACCACCATTATTTAATCTTTCGAGAATATTTGCTATTTGATTTTCTAATTGTGCAATCTTTGCATCTTTTGCAGAATTTTGTTCTTCTAATAATTTGCATTTTTCGGAAAGATTGCGGACAACAGGAATAAGTAATAATCCTAATTTTTCGTAATTCACAGCAATAGGATTATTATTCGAATCTTTAGGCACAATTTCTGGTAATACTGTGTTTACATCTTCGGCAATTAGACCAAAATCTCTTTTTCCGTCATTTACATCTATCCAATTAAAATCGACAGGTTTCAATTCGAGAACTTTCGAATAATCGATTATGGAATTAACAATATTCGTCTTTTTAGTTCTGGAAGATGAAATTGGTCCCATTTGTCCGGTGGCAGTATTATAATGTACCGCAACCGATGAAACTGTTGCCATTCCAGGATTGAAGAATAATCCACTAATAACTGTAGCATTTGCCTGATATCCAATTGCAGTCGAAAAACTTGCCGAACATGAAACTTGTGAACCTAATGTAATAGATCCTTGAATTCCATTTGATATTACTGAAGCAAATCCAATTGCAACATTTTCTACTCCACTTTGCATTGTATGTAATGACCCATATATAGCACAATCTTGGCAGTTAATTACTCTATTTAATGCCCCAACAGATGCACATCTCAAAGTGCCTGAAATACCATTTACTGTTGTATTACCATGTCCAATATAAACACTTTCATCAATCGATGGACCACCAACATTAGAGGTAACAATAGTCGATGTAGTCATTATAATATTATTTAAAGATACACCTGGTAATCCATAACCTGCACCATTTCCAATACAAATATTATTATCTGATTCTCCCGCTGCAAATTTTAATGCATCAGTTCCGATACCAATATTTGAGAGAAAATTTGTTCCACCTATACCTGCCATGGCATTAAATCCAATTGCAATATTTTTATCCGGTCTAATGAAATTAGTGATACTTAATGCTTGTGTACCAATAGCAATATTGTCAGTAACGAATGTTGCATATGAATCTATTTCTAATGCACGTATTCCAATTGCAATATTTTGTGCCAGTGTAACTGCCGAAGGTGGTGTAAATGTTGAATTAATTCTCATAGTTTCAAATCCTAATGTAGTATTTGCTCCCGAGATCACATCCATACCTAACGATCTCATCGATTCAGATCCAATTAAAGTATTAGCATTGCCGTTAAAAACATTACCCGAAAATATATTATACCCAACTGCAGTATTTCCGGTTGTAGATACAATATTTTCTAATGAATTACTGCCAATAGCAGTATTACCAAATCCAGATGATAAATTTAACATTGCTCCACAACCAAAACTGGTATTATTCGTACCTGTTGTGAGAGATGGTGGTATTTCTGCAAATAAATTATTATTTACATCACATACCAAATTACCACCAGTGAATGTAGGATCAGGTCCCATTTGTCCTGTTGAAGTATCATATTTAACTACACTTCCAGTTGTTAGATTTGTTAATCCAGCACGGAAGAATAATCCGTTATCCACATTTCCAGATGCATTTGGGCCAATAATAGTCATTCCATTACCAGAAGCAGTGATACCTGCATTAAGACCGATAATTACATTTTCAAATCCATTTGTCAATAAACTTGCGGTGTTTGATCCGATAATAACATTATTACGGGCAGTTGTCGCACTTATTGATGAATTCTTTCCAATTATAACATTATTATCTCCGGTAAATGGACCACCCGCAACTGCATTATGACCAATTGCAACATTGCCTTCTCCACCTGTACCACAATTACGCATTGCAAAATATCCAACTGCAACATTCTCAGTTTCGCCATTGGTAAATAATGTTTCATACCCAATACCAACGGATTGAACCCCAGGTCTCTCATGCATAGACCTATATCCAATTGCGATATTTCTACTTCCAGATGTTCCTGAATTAGATGTATTTGCTTGGTATCCAATATTTACATCATCAGATGTATTCGCGTCTCCTGCTTGATATCCAATATTAGTGCTATTTATCGAATATGCACCACTTCCAATTGCTACCGCTCCTAAAGTTGTGATTACAGAATTATGTCCAATTGCAATACCATCTGAATTATTTCCTACTGAAACACCGCTACCAATACCAATTGTTCTATTTCCAGTATGTGAATTCATAGAATTATGTCCAATTGCAATATTATCTGCACATCCGCCAGTAAATGACTGCAATGCAAAATTACCCAATGCAATATTATTCGTAGATGTAGTTCCGGCAGATAGTGTTGATCTTCCAATAGAAATGGTATCTACATTGAAAACATTAACTGATCCGCCAACAGAGCGATGTCCAATTCCGATATTATATCCAGTGGTTGATGATGATTGATTTCCTGCAAAATATCCAATGTATGTGCTACCAATCGATTGTGATTCTGCATTAGCACCAACCAGAACACACTCATTTGATCCATTTGAATTAGTACTATATCCTAATAAAACATTATCATCGCCATTTCCTACCGCTGAATCACCAATGATTGTATTTCGAGATGAACCATCAACACTATTGGAATTATGACCGACTGCAACATTATTTGCTCCTGTATTTACTAATGCCCCAAGTGAATTAATTCCGATTGCAACATTGTCTTGAACTCCCGCATTCGAAGAACTCATTGCCGATGTACCAATTGCGATATTATTTTGTGTAGTAGTCAATGCATTTAATGCATTATAACCAATTGCTACATTTTGTTGTGCAGATGTTAATGAAGCAAGCGCGCCACATCCAAATGAAGTATTAAATTGTCCAGTTAAAAATCCTGAAGGAGTTTCTGCAAATAAATTGTTATTTGCATCGCAGACAATACTTCCACCACTTGGAGAAGTAGGTACAGACGGATCAGGACCCATTTGACCAGAAGAAGCATCATATCTAACTACACTTCCCGTTATTACTTGTGCCAAAGCAGTATTGAAATACAATCCATTCGCAACTGATCCAGTAATGCTGTTTCCGATAACAGTAATATTACTTCCAGTACTGTTTGCACTAGAACCGATACATATATTATTAATATCTGTGGTAATACCCGATCCAGAACTACGACCAATAACGGTATTGTCTGTCCCAGTGGTCAAGTTTGCCAATGCTCCACAACCAAATCCACTATTATCAGATCCTGTCACTCCAGTTGGACCATCGATAAACAAATTGTTATTTGCATCACATGATGCACCACTCGGAGAAGTAGGTACAGAAGGATCAGGACCCATTTGCCCAGTTAGAGGATCATATCTAATTACGCTTCCTGATGTGACATCTGCTAATCCAGTATTGAAATAAAGTCCTCTATTAATTGTTCCGACAATACCAGAACCAATTACTACTATATTATCTGCAGTTCCTGATGCATCTGCTTCATGTCCAATAATAATATTATCATTACCTGTGGTAATCGCATCACCTGCCCTAAATCCGAGTGTTGTATTATTAATTCCTGCGGTCATATTACCAAGAGATCCATAACCAACTGCAGTATTATCAATTCCTGTTGTATTAAAATCCATTGCACCAACTCCAATTGCGACATTAGCACTTCCTGTAGTGTTATTCAGAAGAGAACTTCTACCAACTGCAACATTATGATTACCGACAGTATTGGAATTGAGAGCATCTACTCCGATTGCAGTATTATTAACACCAGTTGTATTGGAATTAAGTGCAAAAGTTCCCATTGCGGTATTACTAATTCCAGAAGTATTAGCATTAAGTGCATCTTTACCAAATGCACTATTATTATTGCCAGTTGTTAATACTGCTAATGCACCAGCACCAATTCCTGTATTATTTATTCCAGTTACACTGGGATTTTCATCAGCAATCAAATTGTCATTAGCATCAGAAACTAATCCAATTGGTGCAGGATCAGGTCCCATTTGACCACTACTGGAATCATAACGAACATAATTTCCACTTGTGACTTGTGTTAAAGATGAATTAAAATACAATCCACCTGATACAGATCCTGTTACGTTGTTTCCGATAACTGTAATATCTTGTGCGTTTGATACGGCATCTGCACCAAATCCGACACAAATATTATTATCGCCAATTGTTATAGTTGAACCGGCATTTCTGCCAACTGCAGTATTATTTATTCCAGAAGTTAAAGCACTTAATGTTGCACAACCATAACCGGTATTGGCATTTGCGGTTGTTATTCCAGATGGAATTTCTGCAAATAAGTTATTCGATGCATCACATTCAATCAATGATGCAGTAGGATCTGGACCCATTTGTCCTGTAGTACTATCATATTTTACAATACTTCCAGATGTAATATTCGCCAATCCTGTATTAAAATATAATCCTCTATCTAATGTTCCGGTAATTCCAGAACCAATTACTGTAACATGGTCAGCATCTGCCAATGCATCGACATTATGACCAATTCCGACATTATCAGATCCGGTAATAACTGAATCAAGTGAATTGCATCCAAGTGCAACATTTTGATTTCCGATAGTTAAATTCAACAAAGAATTATGTCCATATCCATGATTACATGAACCAGAAGTTAAATTACTCAATGCATCAGCACCAAATGCACTATTGCTATTTCCGGTAGTTAAACTTGCTAATGCATTATCACCATATCCGGTATTATTAGAACCGGTTGCATTAGGATTAGATCCGGTGAATAAATTGTCATTTGCATCTGTAGTTGAAGCGGTGATTGAAGGATCAGGACCCATTTGTCCGGTTGCAGGATCATATCTCGCAATTTCTCCGGTCGTAACATCTGCCAATCCTGTATTAAAGTAAAGTCCTCTATTTACCGAACCAACTACATCAATACCGAGAATAGTGATGTGTGTGGCATCTGCAGGAACATCGACATTTAAACCGATGCCAATATTATTTGATCCAGTAATAACTGAATCAAGTGCATTGCAACCAATGCCAATATTATTATTTCCAGTTGTCAGATTTAGTAATGCATTATGACCATATCCATGATTGCAAGACCCAGAAGTCAAATTACTCAATGCATCAGCACCAAATGCACTATTGCTATTTCCGGTAGTTAAACTTGCCAATGCATTATCACCGTATCCAGTATTATTAGAACCAGTTGCATTGGGAGATGATCCAGTAAATAAATTATCATTTGCATCGGTACTTGAAGCGGTAAGTGAAGGATCAGGACCCATTTGCCCAGTTGCAGGATCATAAACTACAATTTCTCCGGTATTATCCGCCAATCCAGTATTGAAATAAAGTCCTCGAGTAATAGAACCGGTGATACCTGTCCCAATAACAGTTACATTATCTACGCCATCAACGACATCTGCCATATCACCAATTGCAATATTGAGATTTCCGATTGTTGGAGTGTCAAGTGCAGAACAACCAAGTGCGGTATTTCCAGTGCCAATTGTGATATTTAATCCCGAATTATATCCAACTGCAGTATTGCAGTTTCCGCTCGATACATTAGTTAATGCATTAGCACCAAATCCACTATTATTATTTCCTGTTGTTAATGATGCAAGTGCTTCATCTCCATATCCAGTGTTATTTGAACCAGTGGCATCAGGATTTGCCCCAGCAAACAAATTATTATTTGTATCATTTATCGGAACTGAAATTGTGGGATCTGGACCTGCTTGCCCTGTTAAAGTATCATAAACCATAACATCGCCACTTGTTGTTGCTAATCCAGTATTAAAGTAAAGTCCTCTATCGACTGTTCCACTTACTCCTGCACCAATAACTGTAATATGATCAGCAAATTGACTGGCATCTGCACTTTGACCAACAAGAATATTATTCACTCCTCCTTCAATTGTGAAACCGGTTGAAGTTCCAACTGCAACGTTTCCGCTTCCAGTAACATTTGCGAATAATGAGTTTCTTCCAATGCTGACATTTGATGAACCAATAATTCCCATACGCATGGCATCATGTCCCATAACGGTATTATCATTTCCAGCAACATTGTCTGACATGGCATTATTACCAACTGCAATATTTCTAATGCCTGTAGTGTTTGAAAGTAATGAACGATGACCAATACTTACATTATCAGTCGCATTTGAATTTAAGGCACTTTCATAACCAACGGCGACATTTCTCAATCCAGTCGTAAGATTAAACAAAGTGGAATGACCAAATGCAGTATTTTCGATACTATTGGAACTTTTGAGTGATCCCCATCCAACGCCAACATTATTTGATCCAGTAATATTATCTGCCATGGCATCAACGCCAATTGCAGTATTTCCTGTGCCAGATACATTATTGGTTAATGATTGAAATCCAATGGCAGTGTTTTGGTCGCCGGATGAATTTAATGCCAATGCAGATCTGCCAACTGCAGTATTCCTAAATCCTGTTGTCAATGAACCCAATGCTCCACAACCTAATCCTGCATTATCTGTACCTGTAGTTGTGGGCATTGATCCGACAAAAATGTTATTATTAGCATCACATGCAGGAATAATTGCACTGGAATCAGGCCCAACTTGCCCAGTTGCAGGATTATATTTCAATACTTCCCCAACAGAATTATCGGGAATTGCCAAATTAAGATATACCGCACCATCAATGCTACCTGTTAGATTATTTCCGATAACTGTTATATTGGTGGAATTTGGATTAGCGACATCTGCACTTTTACCAACGCAAATATTCCCTGTACCACTAATACATGATTGCAATGTTGAATGACCAATTGCTGTATTATCACTGGCATTAATCATAACATTCGAAGACTCATAACCAACTGCAACATTATTATTTCCATTTAACATTCCAGCAAATGTATCGCAACCATATCCAACATTTTGTGTTCCTGTCAAATTCATTGTCTCTGGTAAGATAAGATTGCCGAATGAATCACATTCTATTTTGTCGTTTTCTGTATCGACAATTTCCCAATTCCCATCACTTTTTGCGACAAACATAGATGCTTGACTATTTTCCAATAATTTAACTGGGGTTGTGTCAAATTTTTGAACTGAAATGATATAAGACGTGGCGAGATTTTTGATAATTATGCGATGACCAGCAGTTGCTTGATTATCGGCATTGCCAATTTCTGGTAAAGTAATTGCGACATTTGCTGATGGAGTAACTAAATAGACATGCGGTCTTTGGGGAAATTCAGACCATAAATCAAAATTAGAAATTGCATTGTATTCTACAACTAATCCCAATTGACCTTTACCCACGCCCAAATCTCCGTCATATATCTGTGAAGTAAATGACATTATTATATTTCATATAAAAGAAAAAAATGATGTAATGATTTTAATTTTAAAGTTTTTGATACTATAAATTATTTAAGTTTATATTCGAAGATGTTGTAGAAGAAATCGTTAATTTTGTTAAATCGATTGTATCAGGATTAGATTCTTGAATACATTGTAATTCTATCCCTAAACATTCTGCTAATTTGACAGGCACTGCATTACCAATTTGTTTATAACAACTTGATAATGATCCAACAAATTCATACTCATCAGGAAATGTTTGTATTCGGGCATATTCTCGAATATTAAGTGGTCTTTCTTCTAATGGATGACATCTTTCTGTTTGTTTTTGTGCCGGTGAACATAACAAAGTTAGGCAAGGTTCATTCATCGATAATCTTCGCAATATTCCCCTTTTTCCTCCGCCAGAATTATATGAATTACCGAGATATTCTTTTTGTTTGTCTTCTGGGAGATTGATCCAACAACCTCCTTGTGGAATTATCTTGAATAAATCTATTTTCTTTTTTGTGTATTTTGCACATGGAGATTTTGGAACATCAATAAGAATATCTTTTAATAATATTTTTTTAGGATGTGGTTGTGGAAATTTAAAAGTTGGAAGATGTTTCAATGTTCCAATGATAAATAATCTTTCTCTTTTTTGTGGAACAGAATAATCGAATGCATTTAATACTTTATGAACAATATTATATTTCTCGTTATCAAACAATGAAAGGATTTTTTTCAATGTTTCACCTTTATTATGTGTGGTCATGCCTTTAACATTTTCTATTAAGAATGCTTTTGGATTGAGAATTTTGATATAATTGATAAATATGAAAAGTAATTGACCGCGTGGATCATTTAATCCTTCTCTTTTTCCACTTTGACTATAACTTTGGCATGGAATTCCTCCTGCTAATAAATCTACATTCTTATATTCATCGAGATTTAGATTTTTCATGTCTGAATGTATAACGATGTTTTTATATTTGGAATGATTTTTCTTCAATGTTTCGCAACAATCTTTATTATTGTCATTTAAGAGAATTGGAGTAAATCCGACATTTATTAATCCTGAACTTAATCCGCCCGCTCCTGCACAAACTTCGATAAATGTTGGCATTATAAAAGGTTATTGACTATAACATCAAAATATTATTCATTTTTTAAAAATTTGAATAATTATGTTATGAATGAAAACTAATGATGGAATATGATAATTTTGATTCATTATCATTTTTATTTGATGCATTAGATTTAAATGATATTATTAAAAATGCTGTAATTATTCAAAAAGTTTGGAGAGGATATAAAGTTAGAAAATTAATATTAATTGTCCCATCTTTTTATCACACAAAAAACTGGAGAAAAAATCAAAAATGGTATATTAATGGAAAACATAATGAATGTGAAATTTATCAACTCGCAGTGATTAGAAAATTATTCAATATGACAAATAAAAATTTTAGCATAACTAAAACAAATGAAAGAATAAATTTCGAAAATAATTCGATTGTTAATGTTAGTAATGTATTTGATTCGAAAAATCCTTTCGCACTAACAGAAAATTTTGATTGTAAAATTGTAATTTTTGATAAAGAATATTATTTCAATTTAAAATTTGTTGTTGGTTGTGGTGGAATACAAACAAGAAGTTTGAGAGAAGTGTATCATTTCATAATTGCACAATTTGAATATAAATTAAAATATGATAATGAAAAATACATTTTTAATATTCTCGATGGAGATGAATGTCATAAAAAAATAAAATATTTGAAAATTATTTCATCATTCAAAAAATATGAACCGATTAAAGATTATATATTCATCGGGGATATGTTCGATTTTCAAAAATATTATTTCTCTTGTATCAAATAATTGATAATTTCATAAACCAAATTAAATGATATCCGTTTTCTTGAGTTGTTTCTATAATTCGTCAAAAACATAGAATTGTATTTTTCTCGTTTTTCAGTTAGAAAATTGTTAAATTTATTTATTAACTCTTTTTGTTCGATTTCTGATAGAGGTGGTTTTATTATCAATGTTAGATATGATCTTGAAGATAAATTCGTCGTATTATCAACTCTTTTCGAAGTTGTATCGTAGAATGCTTTAATTTGATTTGATGGAGTGTCATCGATGCATTTAATACTTATATTTGTATTGCGTTCTTTGATATTTAATTTGGTGACTCTTTCAATTTTGATTTTATTATCTTGTGGAAGTTTATAAATTTCTCCACCAATTGTGAAATCATTTTCTTCATTGAAAGTTATTTTAAGAATTTTTTGTGAGGGGAAAATTTGCATCTCTGACGATAATTTATCAACAACTGACGATAAATTATCGTCAGATGACGATAATGATAATTTATCTATCTTGTCAATAATAGTTTCATATGTGAATAAACATGAACTAACAGAATATGTTGTATCATTGAATACTTGTTCTTCAAATATATTTATTCTTTTAATTTGAAATGTTTGAACAAAATCTTTTCTCAATTTAATATCATTTTTTCTAATTGAACTCCAAAAATTTACAGGAATTATTATAATTCCACCGCATGGTTTTTGATTTATTAGTTCTCTTATAAAACATTTATAGAGATCATTCTCTTGGTATTTATCGAAAATGGTTTTATTAGTTGATTTATTTCGTGCAAGATATGGCGGATTGGTCACGACAAATTTATCTTTATAAATTGGCGGATTGAGTAATGTATCTCTTGTTATTGCATCACATTTTGGGTCAATATCATAAGTTTCGATAGTGAGAGGATTATATTTTCGAATATAGGTCAATAGTGATCCATCTCCGGCGAATGGTTCAATAATATTTTGAGATGCTGGTATATCGAGGTTTTGTAATATTATTTCATAATTTTTTGTATAATATTGACCAAGTTCTTTTTTAGTGGTCATTTTAATTGTAGTTATTAAGTTATTCATTTTTAAATTTAATTTCAAAAATTGGAATATCTGGATCATCTGGATATTTATTACTATCTAATAATAAATCAAAATCTAACAATCTCAATATTCGACATTCTTCATCAAGCACTTCTTGGTTTGTATAAGTAGATGCTGAAACATATACCAAATCATTTATTGTGGCAAATTTTAATTCTTCTATTTTTGACGCAATGAGTAAACATGTTATCCCCATTAATTGAAATTTTTCTCGTGTGGGCACTTCGATAGAACATATTTTTTCGATATAGTGTATTGTTAGATTGAGTGTGTCTTTTGTGTATGAATACTCTTTGCAGACTTTTTTTAACCATTTTATTAATATTTTTTTTCTATTCAATTCAACTTCATTCATAATATTTAAAATTGATGTTTCATTTTAAATAAAATTGAGTGTTTCAATTTTATTTAAAAAAATTGAATTTACTAATCTGATTAAATCAACAATGCTCTATACTATTGCAATTATCGCTGGAAGTTCCATAATTACTGGATTTATTTATTATAAATTGACATCCACCACATTATCATTTAAAAAAATACCAAATACTTTATATTTAGTTGATGATGTTGATGTTAGTTCATCAATAATGTCCCAAGTAATTTATGCAGATAAATGCTTCTTGAACAATTTAGATAACATTAGAAATGATTTAAAAACGATTGATGTATCAAATTCCCCACTTAAAATTGTATTATCAACTAATGGAGGTGCTATATTCAATTGCCATCGTTTGGTGAAAATGCTTAAGAAGAAAGACATTAATTACATTGTTTATATTCGAAAATATGCAATGAGTGCCGGAACATTCATTGCACTTAATGCTAAAGAAATTGTAATGCTCGAAGAAGATAGTTTTATTGGGAAAATTGACCCTCAAATTAGATTTGATAGCGGACAAGTATCTGCTATTGATTTGAATAAAGCATATGAAAAATCGAATAAAGATAAACTATCTTTAATGGATTTAGTCAAATATCAAACAGCAAGTAATGTTATAAAAGAAATGAATGATATTCTCGAAGATTGTAATATTGGTGAGAAACTTAAAGATTCGGTCAAAAATGAATTGATTTATTCAGATTTTCCACATGAGCATAAGTTTGATTTTGCATATTGTAAAGATGTGCTTGGATTGCCTGTCAGACTTCCAAAAAAAGAAGAATTGGCATATTTTGATTGAGTTATTATATTTTTTTGGTTAGATACCATTTTCTAAATCATCTAATCTTTTTAATACATTTGCTAATGTTGATTCAAGTTGGTCAACTCGCATCCGCAAATCATGATTTTCAGTTTTTAATTTCTTAACTTCAGGAATAAGCAACAATCCCAATTTTTCGTAATTCACCGCAATAGGATTATTATTCGCATCCTTGGGTACAATTTCTGGTAATACATTGTCTACATCTTCTGCAATTAGACCAAAATCTCTTTTTCCTCCATTGACATCTATCCAATTAAAATCAACAGGTTGCAATTCTAATACTTTAGAATAATCAATAGTTGAATCGACAATATTTGTCTTTTTAGTTCTGGAAGATGAAATTGGACCCATTTGCCCAGATGCAGTATCATAATTTACCGCAACAGAACTAACGGTTGCTAATCCAGTGTTAAAGTATAATCCACGAGTTAAAGATCCAGTAATTCCACTTCCAATAATAGTAACAAAAGATCCACTTGCAGTAATTCCACCTGCATCATATCCAATACAGATATTATCACTACCATCGGCCCAATTATCCATTGCTCTTGAACCTACTGCAGTATTTCTGTTTCCTGTCAATATTATCGAAGATCTATAACCAATTGCAACATTTTCACTTCCACTTATATTACTATTCAGTGTTCTTACTCCAAGAGATGTATTGAATGATCCTGTTGTAGTATTTTGTAATGATGCATGTCCAACTGCGGTATTTCCAACTCCAGTTGAAAGAAATGTTGCACTGAATGATCCAATACCAATAGATTCAATTGCACTACAATTTGTCAATGATTGATAACCAATTGCAATGTTATCTGTAATGAGGGATTTTCCAATTGCACCACCATTTAATGCTCGATATCCAATTGCAACATTTCTACTTGCACTGGCATAAATACTAAATGCTTGATATCCAATTGCAACATTATTACTTGCATTGTTATTTGCTTCCATACATTGAGTGCCAATTGCGACATTATTGAAGCATGAACCCGTTGCTTGGGTCATTGCAAGTCTTCCAATAGCAACATTGGCGTCGCCTGTATTCATAAGAGACATTGCATCACATCCATATCCAGTATTGCTTGATCCTGTGAGAGTTGTACCATCTTGATATACATTGTTATTTACATCACATGGAATTCCACCTCCACCAGTGAATGACGGATCAGGTCCCATTTGTCCTGTTGAAGTATCATATTTAACCACATTTCCAGTTGAAATAGTTGCCATTCCTGTGTGGAAGAACAATCCATTTGAAATAGTTGCTACAGAATTTGCACCAATTGCGATAGCATTTGATACTCCAGTCATAGATACTGTATTACCAATTGCAATATTATCAATTCCAGTAAAATTTATATCATTACCAATTGCAATAGAATTACTTCCTCCCACTATTATATCACTACCAATAGCAATTGATTCAGTAGCATTTAAAGATACTCCACCAGTACTTCCAATCGCAATAGACCGGAATCCGCCACTGGCAACATCTCTTCCAATAGCAATTGATTCTGAATCTAAACAATCTCCTGAACCAATTGAAATACTATGATCGTTAATACTTGATGTTCCATCTACTGTTCCAGAACCAAGAAGTACACAGAATCTTATATCACCTCTACATATGCTTAGATCACCTATTACTACTCCACCTGTAATATCAGCAGATGAATTTAATTCTTGTCTGCTACCGATAATTACTGTTTTATCTATAATTGCATCAGTATAAATTCTTCTTGGAGAAAGAATTAATATTGAATCGAGTATATCAATAGACGATTCTCCTGCATCTTGACCAATTAGGATTGTACGATTAATATTTCCAATAGGAAATCCAGATGTGTTATTACCAATTGCAATATTACTTCCTCCAGTTAGAGTTGTTATATTGGTTAATGCGTCGAATCCAATTGCAATATTACTAAAACTTACAGTATCATTACTTAATGCTCTTGGACCAATTGCAATATTTCTATCTCCAGTATTGAAAGATTGTAATGCTTGATATCCAATCGCAATATTATCAAACCCAGATGTTATCGAATTCAATGCACCACAACCAAATGATGTATTTCTCGCTCCAGTAGTTAAACTTGCGGGTGGTAATTCTCCGAATAAATTATTACTAAGATCACAACTTAAATAAACTCCAGAAGCAGTATCGGGTCCCATTTGTCCAGTACCAGCATTATAACGAACATAATTTCCAGTGCTAAGACTCGATAATCCTGTATTGAAGAATAATCCATTCGCTGTACTTGCACTAATTCCATTTCCGATAATTGTGACATTGCTTCCTGTGCTATTTGCTCCAGATCCAATACAAATATTATTAATTCCTGAAGTAATGCTACTTCCTGCATTTCTTCCAACAACCGTATTATCTGATCCACTTGTTAATGTATCCAATGCTCCACAACCAAATCCTGTATTACTTGCTCCAGTAGTTAAACTTGCAGGCGGTGCTTCTCCGAATAAATTGTTAGATCCATCACAAACCAAAGATCCAGCACTGGTAGGAACAGAAGGATCAGGTCCCATTTGCCCAGTTGAAGGTTCATAACGTATAACACTTCCCGTTAGTACTTGTGCTATTCCGGTATTAAAGTAAAGTCCATTCGTGACTGATCCAGTAATACTATTTGCGATAACAGTAATATTGCTTCCAGTACTGTTTGCACTACTTCCGATGCATATATTATTAATATCTGTGGTAATACCCAATCCAGAACTACGACCAATAACGGTATTGTCTGTTCCGGTAGTCAAGTTTGCCAATGCTCCACAACCAAATCCACTATTATCAGATCCTGTCACTCCAGTTGGACCATCGATAAACAAATTGTTATTTGCATCACATGACGCACCACTCGGAGAAGTAGGTACAGAAGGATCAGGACCCATTCGACCCGTTAAAGGATCATAACGTATGACACTTCCTGATGTGACATCTGCTATTCCGGTATTAAAATAAAGACCATTAGTGATTGAACCAGTAATTCCATTACCAATTATTGTAATATTCTGTGCATTTGCAATAGCATCGGCATTAAATCCGAGGCAAATATTATTAATCCCAGATACAATCGAAGTTCCCGAATCATATCCAATTGATGTATTTCTACTGCCTGTTATAACTGAATCAAGTGATTGAAATCCGATGGCGGTGTTTCCTGTTCCTGTGGTATTCGCGAATAATGCATTTTGTCCAACCGCAACAGAATTATTTGATATGCTATTATATCCTGAATTACTTCCAATAAATGTATTATTAGAACCTTGATTTTGATGTCCTGCATTTGCTCCAATTAATGTTGTCTCTGAATATCCATTTCCTGCAATTGCCCCAGCAGAACGACCAACTGCAGTATTATTATTTCCTGTAGTTAATACAAGCAGTGCATCAGCACCTACTGCAGTGTTATCAGAACCAACAGTCAAACTTGCCAATGCATCATCTCCAAATGCACTATTAAAATTTCCGGTTGTTAATGCATCTAATGTGCTTATACCATATCCAGTATTATCTACGCCTGTTATATTTGGTCTTTGTCCAGATGTCATATTTCCAGTTCCAGCAAGTTCAACCAAAACACCATTATTATCGGGACCCAACTGACCACTCGAAGTATCATATCTCAATGGAACTCCAGTATTTAATTCTGCCAATCCTGTATTAAAGTAGAGTCCATTTGTGATAGATCCACTAACGCCATTTCCGATAACTGTAATATTTTGTGCATTTGCAATAGCATCCGCACCAAACCCAAGGCAGATATTATTATCGCCAATTGTAATAGTTGAACCTGCATTGCGACCATATGCGGTATTATTTGTTCCAGAAGTTAAATTACCTAATGTGGCACAACCATAACCGGTATTGGCACTCGCTGTAGTTAATCCAGATGGAATTTCTGCGAATAAATTATTCGAAGCATCACATTCAATTGCGAAAGCACCCGAATCTGGACCCATTTGTCCAGTGGCAGAATTATATTTGACAACTGAACCGACATTGACTTCTGCAAGAGTTGTATTAAAATAAAGACCATTATTCACAGTTCCAGTAATTCCATTTCCAATAACTGTTATATCTTGAGCATTAGCGGGACATTGTGCATTATTTCCAAGACAAATATTATTATCGCCAGTTGTGATACTTGTGCCTGCACTATGACCAATAGCGGTATTATTAAATCCAGATGAATTTGAATCAAGTGCAAATGCACCTACTGCAACATTTCCAGTTCCTGTAGTATTATCAAACAATGCATTTGTGCCAATTGCAACTATATTATCTGCTATATTATTTCGACCAGAATTTGATCCAACAAATGTGACATTTGATCCAGAATTAACTTGACCAGAATTAAATCCTATTGCAACTGTATTTGATACAGATTGGGCAACATTTGATTGTGCATTTCGACCAATTGCAGTATTATTATCACCCGTTACAAGAGTAGTCAATGTACGAGAACCAATTGAAGTATTTCCACTTCCAGAGGTTAAAACAAGCAATGCATCATCACCAAATCCAGCATTATTATCCCCAGTTGTAATACTTAGGAGTGCATTAAAACCATAACCGGTATTATCTGTTCCAGTAATATTAAGTCTTTGACCTGCAGTCATATTTCCAACTCCAGCAAGTTCAACCAATACAGAGTTATTATCGGGACCCAATTGACCAGTAGTGGTATTATAGCGGACACCAACTCCGGTGTTTAATTCTGCCAGACCTGTATTAAAGTACAATCCTCGAGAAACGCTTCCACTAACTCCAGCACCCAATACCACAACATGATCTAACCCTGGACTTGCAACATCAGCATTATCACCAATAGCAATATTTAATGATCCGGTAATATTGGTATCGAGTGCATTGCAACCAATTGCCACATTACCCGTTCCAGTTGTAGTAGTTGGAATAGAATTAAATCCAATGCCGATATTACAACTTCCTGTAGTTATGTTATTTCCGGCATCTGCACCAATTGCGGTATTATTGTTTCCGGTTGTTAATGATGAAAGTACATTATCTCCAAAACCTGTATTATTAGATCCTGTGGTATTTGGCGATGAACCAGTAATTAAATTGTCATTTCCATCAACTAATGGGACAGATAACGAACTATTGGGTCCTGCTTGACCAGTACTGCTATTATATGTCATCAATGTTGTTGATGTATTTTGTGCCAAAGTTTGATTAAAGTATAATCCTCGAGTTATAGAACCGACAACTCCAGTTCCAATTACGGTAACATTGCTGATACCCGCATTAATAACATTACTTCCTGCACCAATTCCGATATTACCTGTTCCAGTTTGACAAATTGTCATTGAATTTCTACCAATGGCGACATTTTGAGTTCCAGAAGTTAATGCACTTAATGATTGATAACCCATTGCGGTATTTGCACTGCCTGTTGTGGCATCGTTTAATGTATTATGACCAATTGCGGTATTCTGACCTCCACTTGTTAAATTTTGTAATGAACTTGAACCAATTCCGATATTAGCATTGCCTGATGTAACTGATGCTAATGCATCACAACCAAATCCAACATTATTTGCTCCAGTAACATTGGGAGTAGAACCAACTATTAAATTATTAAATGTATCACATTCGGGAAGGAATGCATTAGGATCAGGCCCAAGTTGTCCAGTTGAAGTATTATATCTCAATGCTAAACCATCGGTGACATTTGCTAATCCCGTATTAAAGTATAAACCTCGAGGAACAGAACCAGTAATTCCTGATCCAATTAATGTAATATGATCAGCACCACCCACACTATCGACATTATTACCAATTCCGATATTATTTGATCCTGTAATAACTGAATCGAGTGCATTGCATCCCATTGCGACATTTGCAGTTCCTGTCGTGACTAATCCAAGTACATTAAATCCAACTCCGGTATTGCAAGTTCCAGATGTAACATTATCTAATGAATTAGCACCAACTCCAGTATTATTGCTTCCGGTTGTCAAATTATTCAGTGAATTATTTCCATATCCAGAATTGTTCGAACCAGTGGTATTTGGTGATGAACCTGTGAATAAATTACTATTTGCATCAACATCGGGAATGACTAATCCAGTGTTGGGTCCAACTTGACCAGTTGCAGAATTATAAGTTAGAACTGTTGTATCAGCATTTGTTGCTAAACCTGTATTAAAATACAATCCTCTTGGTAGTGATCCAGTAATTCCTGAACCAATCAGTGTGACATGATCTGCACCACCTACACTATCGACATTATTACCAATTCCGATATTATTTGATCCTGTAATAACTGAATCGAGTGCATTGCATCCCATTGCAACATTTGCAGTTCCTGTTGTGACTAATCCAAGCACATTAAATCCGACTCCAGTATTGCAAGTTCCAGATGTGACGTTATCTAATGAATTAGCACCAACTCCGGTATTATTACTTCCAGTTGTTAAACTATTGAGTGAGTCATTTCCATATCCAGAATTGTTTGAACCGGTGGTATTTGGTGCTGAACCGGTGAATAAATTACTATTAGCATCAACATCAGGAATTACTAAACCGGTATTAGGACCCGCTTGACCAGTAGAAGTGTTATAAGTCAAGACTGTGGTTGATGAACTGGTTGCTAAACCTGTATTGAAATATAATCCCTTATTGATTGCTCCAGTGATACCTGTTCCAATAACCGTGACATCATTATTCGTTGCTCCCGAATTAGATCCGAAACCTACGAGAATATTTCTACTTCCTGATGTTATATTACTTCCTGCACTATGACCAATTGCGGTATTTTGATTTCCCACGGTAACAGTGTTCAATGATACAGAACCCATTGCGACATTCTGAATTCCACTTGTGAGAAACCCTAAAGAACCATTACCGAAAGCATCGTTGTTTGTTCCTGTAGTGATTGCATTAAGTGCATTACATCCATAAGCACTATTTTGATTACCAGTTACTGCAGGAGATGAACCAGCAATCAAATTGCCATTATCACATTCCAATAGATATACATCGGGATCAGGACCTAATTGCCCAGTTGCAGGATTATAACGAACTGCTTCACCAACATTAAGTTGTGCTAATCCGGTATTGAAATAAAGTCCACGAGATACTCCTCCAATAATTCCTGTTCCGATGATTGTTACATTATTTAATCCACCTGAAGCAACATCACTTCCACTTCCAATTCCGATATTAGCATCTCCTGTTATATTTGAATCAAGAGCATTGCATCCAAGTGCAGTATTATTATCGCCAATTGTCGTAGAACCAAGTGTATCAAATCCAACTCCAATATTGCAACTTCCACTTGTTAATGCATTTAGTGAATCAGCACCGAATGCACTATTATCGTTGCCGGTTGTCAAATTTGTTAAGATATTATCACCAAATCCAGTATTATTAGATCCAGTAGCAGTCAATGGAGAACCAGCAATAACGTTATCATTAGCATCGGTACTTGCTGCAAGAAGGGATGTATCTGGACCCATTTGTCCCGTTGTGGAATTATATACTACTAAATCTCCAGTTGTTGCTGCTAAACCTGTATTAAAATATAATCCTCTATCAATTGTTCCAGTAATGCCAGAACCAATAACCGTAATGTGATCGGCATCTGCAGGAACATCGACATCATGACCAATTCCGACATTACTTGATCCGCTAACAAGTGAATCAAGAGATCCACAACCAATAGCAGTATTCGCAGTTCCTGTAGTGTTTAATAATAATGATTGATAACCAATTCCTGTATTACATGTTCCAGATGTAGTAGCATTAAGTGCGTCAGTTCCAACTCCGACATTATTTGCTCCAGTTGTCAGATTTGCCAATACATCGGGTCCATATCCGCTATTATCTGTTCCAGTTGTACTGGGAGATGAACCAGTGAATAAGTTGTTATTAGCATCAATAACAGGAGGAACTACCGAAGGATTTGGACCCATTTGTCCTGTCGTAGTATCATAAGTGATAATTGTCGTATCAGCAACATTTGCTAATCCCGTATTAAAGTACAATCCTCGAGAAACACTTCCAGTGATACCTGCACCAATGACAGTTACATTACTTAATCCATTAGTAATATCGACACCATCACCAATTCCAATATTCAAGTCTCCCGTAGTCATATCATCTAATGCTCTGCATCCAACCGCGACATTACCTGTTCCTGTTGTCAGTTCTTCCAATGTCTGAAATCCGACGCCAACATTACATGATCCACTCGTTACATTTTCTAAACTTTCTGAACCAATGCCAGTGTTATTATTTCCGGTTGTTAAACTGGAAAGTGCATCAGATCCATATCCTGTATTTTCAAAACCAGTTGCATTAGGAGTTGAACCAGTGAATAAATTATCATTACCATCAACAATTGGTGCAACAATTGCAGGATTTGGACCCATCTGTCCTGTCGTGGTATCATAAGTAATAACCGTAGTATCGGCAACATTTGCTAATCCTGTATTAAAGTATAATCCTCTATCGATTGATCCAGTAATACCAGTTGCGACAATAGTGACATTGCTCAATCCTGCAGAATTGACATCTGATCCATCGCCAATTGCGATATTATTAGATCCAGTAATAACTGTGTCTAATGCGTTGCATCCAATTGCAACATTTGCACATCCGGTTTGATTATTGAGAAGTGCATTATATCCAATGCCAATATTACATGACCCAGATGTATTATTCGTCAATGCGTTATAACCAAATCCGCTATTATTATTTCCAGTGGTGAGATCACATAATACACCCTCGCCATAACCAGTATTATTTGCTCCTGTGCCTGTAGGATTTGAACATCCAACAAGAAGATTGCCAGATCCAGATATAGATGGAAGAAATGCATTAGGATCAGGACCAAGTTGTCCAGATGTCGAATTATATCTAACTGGCAATCCATCTAAATTATCAGCAATATTTGCATTAAAGAATAATCCACTTGTTAAAGATGCATTAACATTATGTCCAATTGCAATTGCATCAGTGACCCCAGGACTGACATCTGTACGTGCACCGAGCAATGTATTATTATCTTCGGCATTAATACTTACTCCTGATAAATATCCCACTGCAACATTTTCTTTACCTGAAGTATTTTGCATCAATGATCCTGCACCAATTGAGGTATTTTTTTCTCCCGTGGTGTTATCATGAAGTGCGAAATAACCAATACCTGTATTTTCAGATCCGATTGTATTTAAAAACAACGCATCATTACCAACTGCAACATTCTGAGTTCCAGTAGTATTAGTGTATAATGATTCATAACCAACAGAAGTATTATCATTTGCTTGATTATTATAAAGTGTGAATGAACCAACTGCGGTAACACGAGATGAACCTTCACTTAATGTCATAGAATTAGATCCAATTGCAGTTGTATCATTTCCATTGCTATTATCTCGAGAAGCATTTTGACCAACTGCGACATTATTAGTTCCTGTAGTGTTGTCTTTAAGAGAATTTGAACCAACTGCAACATTTCCAGATCCGAAAGTATTATTTTCCATCGCAGAAAATCCAATTGCAGTATTGTTTTCACCTGAATTTGTATTGCTCAATACTGAAAAACCAACACCCACATTTCTTGAACCGGTGGTTAAATCTTCCAACGTCATGCATCCAACTCCAACATTTTGATTTCCAGTAACTGCCGGTTCTGAACCAAGCAATAAATTCTCATTAATGTCGCATATTGGAACAATAACACTTGGATCTGGGCCAAATTGCCCAGTTGTAGTATCATATCTAACCATATCACCAGTGCCATTATTCGCTAATCCTGTATTAAAATACAATGCATTATCAATAGTGCCTGTTATATTATTTCCGATGATTGTTATATTATTGGAATTTGCTCCAGTATCAGCACCACTGCCAAGACAAATATTTCCTGTTCCATTGACATTCGATTTAAGCGAACAATGTCCGACTGCAGTATTATCTTGGGCATTGAGTGCGTTATTCATCGATTCAAATCCGATAGCAACATTAGATGTTGCAGTAAAGGCATTTTCCAAGGATTTACATCCAAAACTGGTATTTTCGTTGCCCGTCAGAAATTGTGGTTTCGGCAATCCGATATTATCAAATCCATCACATTTAGGAGGAGTACCTGGGGTGTCCATTATTTGCCATTCTCCTGATAGCAATGCAACAAGTTGGGTTGCGGTATCTGATTGGAGCATTTTAATTGAACTAAAATTGGACTTCTGGATACTTATAGAATATGTCGAGGATTGATTACGAATATAAATTTGATGCCCTGGTTGTGCAACATTAGGACTTGTTCCAATTGGAGGAAGGACGACATTTATATTGGCAGTTGGTGTGATGAGATAGATATGTGGGCGTTGAGGAAATTGAGACCACAATGTGACGTTTGAACCTGCAGTATATTCAACTGCTTGACCGAGTTGTCCCCTCCCAACATTTAAGTCTCCATTATAAATAAAAGACGTATTGGAAGACATTTTATATTATATTTTATAAAAAAATACATTTACAATTAAAAAAATGAATTCATATAATGTGTATAATTTTAAGAGATACTATTAAAGTTATAGATTTATTTTGTGGGATTGGAAGTTTTTATGATTTGAGATTATTTAATTTGATTAAGTTATTGATAATATTTTTTAAATCTTCAACCGATTCTTTTAAAATTTTATTTTCTTGTTTCAAATGAAAATTTGAAACGTTTAAATCTGAAATTTCAGATTTAAGATCACGAACAACCGGCACGAGTAATAATCCTAATTTTTCGTAATTCACCGCGATAGGATTATTACTTGCATCCTTGGGTACAATTTCAGGCAATACAGTGTCTACATCTTCGGCAATCAATCCAAAATCTTTTTTTCCATCATTATCAGTTTTCCAATTAAAATCAACAGGTTGCAATTCGAGAACTTTCGAATAATCGATTGTGGAATTGGTAATGTTTGTTTTCTTTGATTTGGAAGAACTGATTGGTCCCATTTGACCATTAGTAGTATTGTAATGTACTGCAACAGAACTAACAGTTGCTAATCCGGTATTAAAATATAATCCACGATTTACTGTTCCAGTAATGTTTGCTCCAATAACAGTAATATAACTGGCACTTGCACTGCAATTTGCATTATAACCTATCAATGTATTTGATGCTCCATTGGTTATTGCAAGTCCAGATTGATATCCAACTGCAGTATTTTGGGAGGATGTAACATTTAAAAGTGATTGATATCCAATTGCAATATTTCCAGTGCCATTTCCTGATCTTAATGCTCTATAACCAATTCCAATATGACCAGTTGCGCCATTAGCAAATGCCAAAGCTTCAGGTCCAATGCCGATACAATAACTTACATTATTTGTACCTTCCATCGCTTCACGTCCAATTG
>QGCY01000069.1_pt1 | contig 27890 bp, 26 predicted proteins | sample 4708041 | NCBI WGS metagenome assembly QGCY01 (sample SAMN08941164, study PRJNA450518) | Sediment metagenome, whole genome shotgun sequencing project. | biome: grassland soil; feature: grassland; material: soil; isolation source: soil 14 days enrichment with methanethiol and mixed carbon source ... | reverse complement strand
AGCTGGAACGCCAGTGATCGTCAGGCTCAAAGTTTCAGAACCATCGGTATCATTCAAAGAGGCTTTGATCGGTACAAAGACACTGCCATCTTCTAAGACTTGTGCGTCAGAGCCGTCTGTATTCACCGTTAGATTCGGTGTATCAGCCTCAGGCGTCCAAGTCAGCGTGATTGTGTCGCTCTCGCTCTCTGTATTATTGCCTGTATTAAACTCACCGTCAGACACGCCTTCAGTTGAAGTCGCTGTAACGCTCAGATCAAAGCTACCGCTATAATCAGATGGAGGCGTGATGGTCAAACCACTCAACTGTGCCGGGGTTAATGTCCATGTCCCGTTACCGTTATTGGTACCGGCTGATAGAGAAAAGCCACTTGGAACGCCGCCAATGGTTATGCTCAAAGTTTCAGAACCATCAGTATCGTTCAAAGAGGCGCTTACATCAACATCCAAAACAGTTCCTTCAACACCACTATCGTCGTTGGTGCTAAGGTTTGGCGCATCGGCTACCGCATCGACGATCACATCGATGCTATCGTTGTTTGAAATTTGTGTTCCACCAGCGGTTGTCGCCGTAGCAGTAAAGTTCAAATCACTTAAATCAATATCGCTGTTTGCTGGAGGCGTTAAAGTAATACTACCATTGTAGTCTTGCCCTGCGGCCAAGGTTGTTAAAGTGTAAACACCACCACCTTGGGATACCCAATCCGTACCAACCAAATTCCAGCTGGTAGGCACGCCACTAATAGTCAAGCTGAGCGTTTCAACATTATTTGTGTTGGTTAAGTATGCTTCGATCGGCACAACAACACTGCCATCTTCTGATACTTGTGCATCAGAACCATCAACATTTACGATCAAATCCGGCGCAAAAATAAACTCACCCGTATCATCATCTGTACCGACAATTAAGCTGCCAGTTGTTGGCGCCGTATAATTCAATGCTGTTGCGTTAATAACGCCAAGTCCACCAGGGGGCGCTGCAAAAGCGACAGAAGGTGTTTGCTCAAACGTAAAGCCTGAATTGCCATCACCACCAGCAGCGCCAGCATTATCACCACCTGCCGCAGGTTCTGTCTGTGCAACACGTTGTGCAGCGTCAGCCAAATCTACTTCTTCGCTGGCCCCGTCTAAGTTTAGGTTGCTTAACAATTGTCCCAGCGTAACGACATCACCGGAAAGCTGAAGACCTGTATTATCATTGTCCGCTAATGCAGCCTGAATATCGCCGATTGTAACCGTTTGGCCATTTTCCAGCGTAATATATAAAGTATTTTGCGTTCCATCTAGCTGGGCGTCCGCAATTTGATCTAATGTGAAAGACAAATTCAAAGGATCAAGCGCACTTAAAACATCGTCTGCGGTCGCAGTGTTTTCTTTACTATTCGCAGTAGGTGTTGTTGCATAAGAAGATAAATTAATTGGATCTTGTTGATCATCAGAAGTCGAAGTCAACGACAGAGGTTGAGCATTCATTAATGCACCCAGATTTGCAGAAGAGCCATCTGAGAACTGAAGATTACTGCCATTGGATGAGGTTAGTCCTGTTATAACGACCTGCTCACCGGAGATCAATTCAATCAGCACCGAACCATCTTGCAATTGTGTAATGGTCTGAACATCTTTTTCAGTGAAGTTCAATGCTTGCAAACCATCGTTTGATAATTGAACTGTTGTTGCGTTTTTAGTAATCTCGCTCATGCTTTTAATACCTCAATGCCTTCCGTTTATCACGGCCTAATATTTGTCAGCGCTATGCTACGCCACTCCAGTGCTTTTTTGCACTGTTAATATAATATTAACTTTTCCGTGTGGCCCAGTTTATATCACTCTTTTTTGTATTCTGTCAAATAAATTTGAATCCGCATTTCTTTTACAAGAAACTGTGTTAAGCTATTGGTATAAAAAGCTTCTGCATTAACGTTATGAAAAAACACATTATCCCAAAGCATAATATATATATTCACGGATGGGGAATGAGCGCTGATTTTTGGGGTCCCCTCACCGAAGCGCTAAACGATTCGACTGCAAAATGCCTTGATATTGGCTTTCGTACAACATGCTCCCCTCCTCTCGACAATTCGCCCGATTGGCTGATTACACATTCGCTCGGCACTTTATTTTCTTTTAAAGAAAATATCTCCCCGAAGATTGGCTATATCCTTATTAACAGCTTCACCCGCTTTATCGACTTCACACCGCCACATATTCTGAACGCGATGGGAAACGCACTGGATACAGACCCACACACAACCATGAAACGCTTTTTAACCAAAGCCGGTCTGGGGCAAACACTTCCCGACAGTCAGCCCATTGACTGGCAAATCCCTCGCTTACACGAGGGGCTGGAATGGTTAAAAACCATGGATATCGGTGAAGCCCTACAACAAGCAAACAAACCCGTTTTGTGCTTACTCGGCGGCCAAGATACAATATGCCCCCTCCCAAAAGCCGAGGCTCAATTTAACGGGTATGAAATAAGAATTTGCCCTGAGGGCGGTCATGGATTACCACTCACGCATGCACAATGGTGTGCGCAAGAAATCAACCATTGGATTGAAAGCTTATAAGATTATAGCCATGCCCTCATGGAAAGAGCGTGTGATCAATAATTTCAGCCGTCGTGCTGATGCGTATCACCAACATAACCAAGCCCAGCGCCGCGCGGGCCAGCATTTAATAGCCATTGGTTCAGAGCATTTGGCCAATCGCCCCCCTGCCCGCATTTTAGAGATTGGCTGTGGCGATGGCTATTTAACAGCTCTTTTACGCGAAGCGTTTCCCCACGCCCACCTTACAGCCAGCGATATCAGCCCCGCCATGCTAGAAACGGCGCAAAGCAATCTCAGCGATCCTGACATTGAGTGGTGCCTCATGGACGGAGAAAATCCTGACGCGAGTCTTCCTGAATATGATGCGATTTTTTGCAATATGGGAGTTCAATGGTTTACTGATTTGCCGAAAGCCTATACACGCTGGCGCGAAAGACTTCTTAACGCTGATGGGGTTGCCTTTACCACCCGTCCCGGGCCCGAGTGCTTTGCCGTCTGGCGCCAAGCCCTCAAGCAAGCCAAGCTTCCCAGCGGCATGATCCCCTTTCAACCTTCTTCTTTTCAAGTAGAAAAAGAATGCTTTAGCCTGGATTATGGCTCCAGCCTTGGATTTTTAAAGCAAATGCGCAAAAGTGGCGCCGCCACCCCCCATATCGATTACACCCCTTTATCGCCAGCATCCCTAACCAAGGCCTGCAAGATTTGTGATACACTGTGTGATGGCAAGATCGAATGGCAGATTGTTTACGATGTGATCCGCGCTTAAAGTGATCCGGTCGCCCTGAGCATAAAAATTTGATTATCCAAATCGGCATTGACAGAATCGCTATCACGGCTGCGGGCCAGCATTCCGGCACTCACACTCATGCGCGGGCTGAGCATATATTGAAGCTCCGCCCCCAGTTCGCTTGTGGTATCGGTACGTCCGGTGCGGATAAACTCCTCTTCTTCATAGGCGGCAGTGATCCGTGCAAACCAATCCCTTTGAAGCTCATAATTCAAACCGAGCGCTCCACCGCGTTTTTCAAGGCCAGCCTTGAGGATAATATCCTCGGCGGTTGAAAAATGGCTACGAACATCCAGCGTATATTTCGGGCTGATCACCCAGTTTAGATTAGCCGCCATTGAAAGCCCTTGCGCATCACTGTTTGAGCCTTGCTCATAGCTGCGATGCTCCCAACCGGCGGCAAAAGACCCTAACAGCAAGCCTTTATAATCGAACTCCGCCCCAGCCCGAACGATGGTGACATCATTATCCTTGTTATCACCGGTAAAGCCCGCGCCCTGCACATATGCATTTCTAACAAAATCTTCTTTTGCCCATTTGGCAAAGACGAAGGGCTTAAAATTCGCTTTCATTTTATATGATAGCTTGGCCTCAATTCCGGCCGTATCGACATCTGATCCGCGCTGAATAGAGGCAGCACCGGCATTCAAGCGATTATCTTCCAATCGGGTGCGACCATAGCGCCCCAAGACCTCCACACCCAGCCGTGAGGGCTGATATTCAAAACCGGTTACAGCTTCGAGCGTATTATACTCAATCGGTGTGCGCGTCAGGCCAGTATAGGTAGCGCCACGCTGTTTATCGCGCTCAGCATGGTTGAGGCTATAGCCGATTTTAAGCGGAATTTTAAAGCTGTGATAAGCCTCCAGCATCAGGCCGGCTTCGGCTTTGTAATCTTCGATATCTTCGTTCGTATGCTCCCAATGGCGGGTTATGAGTGCTTCAGCTGACAAGAACGCCGCGTGACGCCCTAAATTCTTAGCAACCCTCACCGCAGGGCTAAAGCGTGCAACGCCATCGGTTTTTTGATTATTTTCTGTCGCATATAAATTATCGTTATAACGGGTCTCAGCGCCGAGCTGCGTACTGAGCTCAAACCCGTGCCAGCGATAGGGTGGATTGGATAACGATCCGGGTACGAGGTTAAACAGCTTGCCCTTTTGCGTGCTGTCATCTTTAAAACCAAACTGATCCCAAACCGGAATCTTATCTTGCGCACGGGCTGTGGACGCCAAGACCAAGCCCAGCATTACGACACTCAGCTTAAGAAGGAATCGCGAACACATAATCTCAACTATAACGATTGCTATAGATTCGTTATAGCATCCAGCAGCTTTTTCGCCCGTTTATCCCAGCTAAATTCAGCCTCGAAATCGGCTTTGGCTTGCCGGGCTAATTGATCCCTTAAGGCTTGATCCTGCCTTAAGGTTTCGATGGCTTGCTGCCAACCTGCCAAATCATCAGGCGGCACCAACAAGGCGTTATAATGATCGCTTAGCACTTCACGCAGGACTGGCAAATCAGAAACCACCATCGCCTTACCGGCTGCCATATATTCAAATAATTTGAGCGGCGACATCCAGCGTCCGATTTCAGCGCCGGTTCTAATCGATACTTTCGTGCCGTAAGGTGCCAGCACAACATCAAATGCCTTCACATATGCCGGCAGATCCGACGGCGCGATATGGCCATGGCAGATCAAATTATCAGGCACGCCCCCCTTACACAGATCCGCAATTTCACCTTGGGCGCCTCCACAAAGATGGAAATGAATATCAGGCATCACCCGCGCAAGCTCGAGCAATCGTTCCGCCCCCTTACCGGGAAGAAGTGAACCCGTATACCCCACCTTAAACACACCTTTCAGCGCCCGGGGCACGACTTGTTCCAAGACAGGATCCGCCCCATCAGCAAGCACCAATCTTGGCTTGTTTTTTAAAGCCGGATATTGCCGCAAAAGCTCAGCCTCCAAGGCTTTGCTTATCGATACGAATAAGGGTGACTCTTTTCTCATTAACAGGCACTTGAACAACCATTTCTCCACCCCGGCCGGGGGTTGATGTACCTCTATTCCGATACGCATTGATCCAAAAACAACCTGCCAAACATCGCGCCCATAAACAATATCCACTCTTTGATTCAATATCTTATAAATTGATTTTAACTTATTGATAAACAATAATATTATTGAATCACCAATCTCGCAGTTTAACTGCAAGTCAAACACACCTTGAATCCCGTAATAAGCAAAAGGCGATAAACGATTCTGTTCGTTGCCTTTTTTAGCCGTCAAGATTAAAGAATCTTCGGGCAACTGCTTTGCCAGCGCCGCACACATCTTCATCACATGCACACTATTGGCGCGGCGCGATGGAATAATCGAGGCTGATGCATATAAAAACTTCATGGCGCTTCCCTCAATTTTTGAGCTTCTAACGCCTGTAAATTTAACTCCAGCGAGGTCAAAATCAGGAGGGCATCCGCATGATTGGCGCGACGATTTTGATGCACCTGCCAGAGCCGATCAATATCAATCCAATCGACAATGCCCCGCCCTTTTAAAGATTGCAGAGCCTCACCTGTGATTGCTTTTAGATCGGGTCGTGATCGCACCAATTCAGCAAAATTCATAAAGTTGATATTGGGCGATGGTGGCCAATTGATTTGCGGCACAGTTTCCAGCGCCAGATGATGGATCTTATTTTTTGCGCGCCTCAGTCCCACTTGCCATGACGCAGCTTGTAGCGGCAATCCATAATTGGCCTTGGTCGGCAAGGCAAATAAATCCGGATAGGCGTGCTGCATTATCTCAATAAACAGCTTCCGCTGATAACGCCATTGATGATCCACGCTTAGGATGAAATCGAAAAAGCCGTTATTGATAAAAGGCGTACGATATTCATACCCCTTCACCAGCAAGTGCGGTGCGGTTACGCACCCTAATTCATTGAGGGTGACTTGTTCATCATAGCTGAGTGTTTCGGGTGCTAAATCCGCGCGGTTGATATAAGGCTCCAGCGCGGTTAAGGGCATGCTTAACAGATTGGTGGATTTGACCTCGGCCCGCTTTTTAAGATAGCACCGTTTGGCCTGATCAACATCGATCGCAGGTGAAGCATATCGATGACCGCCACACACCACATCACCCACATAGCCCGACCAAATCACCCTGCCTTTAAGAGGCTCCAACAACGATGCAGGGACATGGTGAAACAAAAAGGTCTGACAATCATTCATCTGCGCGTTTTGTAGCAATTCCTCGTGATGCCAGCTCACCTTACTCAGATCGATCGCCCGATGCTGAACACCAGCGGCTTGGGCGATTTGCGCACCGATTTCAAAATCATAACTCCCCGGGGTGCCGAACGTGTAAGCCTCAATATTATCGACGCTGGTATATTCGCGCAAAGCTGCCAAGATCGCGCGACTATCCAACCCGCCACTGATCGGAACCATTTGCTTTTGACCGCTGGTAAAGTTTTGGGCGATTGCTTCACGGAACAAGCCTGCGCCAGCCTCAATGAGTGCTGGTTTATCCCATCCTGCATAAAGACCTTTATCCACGCGAGAGTAATCCAGCGGATAGGTTTGTTCGTAGCCGGGGAAATACCCCAAATGCAAAAAGAAATTAATCTCCAGCGCGGTTTTCATCTACGGTTTTACCTCTTTGATTTTAAACACCTCTTGCGCACCTCTGAGCACCATCAGGAAATAATCAACCCAGCGGCTTTGTGGATCGGCGTAATTCAGCAACCTATATTCCGGCCCCTTGGGCGTATGATCATAAGCCTTAACCTCATCATGCAAGACAAAGCTGCCATCGCGAACTTTATCATGCCAGCTTTTTAAACCGTCTTCAGCCTTCATCCAGCGACCCAGCGGCATCGGAAAACCGACTTTCTTGCGATACGCAAAATCTGGATTAAAGCGTTTTGCCGCGTAATCTTTTAACAGCTTTTTTGTTTGATACCGATCATAAAGATCGCGTTGCGGTAAGTTCACCGCCCACTCAATGAGGTTTCGATCCAAAAATGGAACGCGCGCTTCGATGCCTGCCCCCATCGAGGCTTTATCTTGGCGTTCAAGCAAAGCGATCAAATAGGTTTTATGATCCATCGCGATCAGCTTCTGCCGGAAGGTTAACGGTCTTAGCTTTTGTGCATCGACGCCGTCGATTAAACGCCCCTCATGCGGGCCGAATAGAGCTTCCACCGTTGCCCGTGGGATATAGCTATTCAGCGCATTTAAAATATCATGTTCTTTGGCGCCATAATGTTTGCGCAAATATAGTGCCCTGGCAATTTTGGGTGACAGGCTTTCAGGAAAATCCGGCAGCCCCCTCCATAACGGTGTCGCATTTTCAAGCGCTGCCATTTTCTTGAACTTTGTATAGCCTGCAAATAATTCATCTGCGCCCTCGCCCGTCAATTGAACCGTCACCTTATCCTTGGCAAATTGGCTAAGGCGATGAATGGCAAATGCATTGGGAAAGTCCAGCATCCCATCACTGAGCCACAGCATATGGTCAAAATCATCTTTGAGATCGCGACGACGAATATTAATCTGATGATGCGCGGTGCCTAGCTTATCAGCAACATAACGGGCATAGGGCTCTTCGGATAAATGGGATTCGTCTTCATCTGAAAAACCGATTGAAAAGCTATTGAGGTTGCGGCTTTGATTAAGGTCGCTCATCACTGCGGTGATCAACGATGAATCCACCCCACCACTGAGCTGAACACCGATCGGCACATCACCCATCAGACGTTTTTCGACAGCGGCTTTTAAGCGCTCCGGCAATTCAGCTGGATTAGAAGGCGCCTTACCAAACTGGTCCAGCACATCGTAATATTGGCTAATTTTAAAACTGCCGTTTTCTATGACGACATCATGACCAGGCAGCAAGCGTTTAACGCCGTGATATGGCGTCAGACCCGATAGCGAGCCACGATAAAGCAGCCAATCACGGATACCGCTTTTCGAAAAGCAGCGCAGACTTTCATCCCATTCGAACAACGCTTTGACCTCGGATGCGAAGGCAAAACCACGTTCGGTTTTCGCGTAGTAGAGCGGTTTAACCCCAAAGCGATCACGGGCGATATAAAGACGTTTTTGATGGGTGTCATAAAGGGCAAAGGCAAACATGCCATCAATGCGACGTAGCAAGCCTTCCCACCCCCACGCGCGATAACCATGCAAAAGAACCTCACTGTCGGAACTACTGACAAATTCATATGCGGGTTCTAATTCTTTACGTAGAGCTTGGTGATTCCATATCTCACCATTGGCAATTAAAATCATGCCCCCGGCTTCCATCGGTTGACGTCCGTTTTCACTGAGATCCAAAATGCTGAGGCGGCGATGCCCCAAATAAAATCGATCATCCCGCCATTCACCGCTTTGATCCGGCCCGCGATGGGCTAAGCTATCGAGCGCGCGACGGGCAGCTTCACTATCAAACTCATGATTAATGCTTTGACCAAAAATTCCACACATCTATTTTATGCATCCATCTGACGGATAAGCTTTGCCGGGCAACCGCCATAAAGCGCGCCTGCCGGTACGTCTTTATTCACCACTGCGCCCGCTGCAATTACCGCTTTATTGCCGATCTCAACGCCGGGCAGAATAATAGCCCCCGCGCCAACCCAGACACCTGCCCCTATTTTTACCGGCCCTGATTTTCGTCCATATGGCAATGCGCGCGAAGCAATATCCAAGCCTGTTGTCGTCACCAGCACATGCGGCGATAAAACCACGTCATCGCCGATGGTTAGCTTTTCACGACCAATCAAGAACACACCGTCATTCAGGCTCACCCGGTTGCCGAGATCAATTTTTTCAGGGTGATCCATCCGGATACGCCCAAACACCCAAAGGGTTGGACCGCATTGTGCCACCAGCAGCGACCAGTAAAAAGAACGTAACCAGCGTGCAAGACGGCGAATAATCAGAAAAGAAAGGCTGGCAATTTTCTTAAGCAATTTACGCATAGGCCGCTTGTCCTTGCTCCTCAACATTTTTCCAATGACTGAGATCAATTTTTAATAATGCTTCCAGCGCTTCTATTTCCGGCATACATAGTGCGGTTAACTCGGCTTGCAGGGCCGGGCTGATACCCTCGATATACTCAGCCTTGCCTGACAACTTACGCGCCCAATGATGCCGACGGGCCAGATTTTCAGAGCCCTCTCGACCGAAAGCCAAGCGCAACATCTTATTCGATCCTTTACGAAGCCACCCCCGCTTTGCGCCAGCGACATTGACTCTTTGCGCCACCACTGAGGGGGCATTGTGATGACTGATCCCGATGAATTCAGTCATTTTCTGATACTCGCCCAGGCTGTCCCGTGCGATGTCTTCGAACATCATGACATGGATACGCTCAGGCGGGATTTTATCCATCAAGCGCTTGAGCGCCGCGGCGACAAAGCCATGCTCCACCCATGTGGCAAAATTATTATAATGTTTCAGCACATCGGTAAATTCGATATGAGGCTCCAGCTGGGATTTTTTCAAATGCCAGTAATGAGAAAAAGCGCGCTCAACCGGGTTGCGTAAGCACAGCATATATTTGGCATTCGGATTTTCTGCCCAGATCCGGTCCAGCGCATAGGGGGAACAAATATAAGAATAAGTCGGATCAAATCGAATATGGCCGCTGGGATTGACCGTAAACTGACTATCATACCAGCCTTGCCCCTTCGGATAATGAATGTCGTAATAATGAATAACGTCCGCGGACGATGTACAAATATCGGGGTGCGCGCGCAGGCAATGATAGGCCCATGTCGTTGCCGTTTTTGGCGGACCTAGATGAAACAGATCCGTTGGTCTTTTTGCAGATACTGACATCGGATTTCCTTTTCTAATCTGGAAACGGCGTTACTCTACCATAGTATGATTGATCGTCCTAGCCTCTCCTCAAGGAAGTGCTGATCTTGTGCGAATACAGCTTTGAGCTGATGGCGAGTTTGATGTGCCAACGCCGGATAGCCCTGATCGGTTGCCAGCCGATTTAACAAGCGCCGTCGCCATTTACTCTCTTTTGCTAATGGCAAGTTTTCAATTAAGCCGCTTAATGGATTTTGCTTGAGACTACGGCCCTGATTTTGTTTTTCAAAGGTTTCAGCGCTCCAAGGTTCTACCCCCATTACCCGACGAAAACGATCGATAAAAATTTGCGGGTTTTGGGTCCATTCTTCAAAGACAACGCAGTGAATTTGCGCCGCGTCAAACAGGTCCAGCCAGCGCTGTAAATGGATTTGATAGTGATTACGCCATAAATAGCATAATGCATTTTGTTCAGGCTGGCGCTGACCATTTAATTCTTCTTCGATGGCTTGTTCGAAGCTCTCTGCTGTCTCGCGCCCCTGCCATTTATTCTTCCAAAACATCGAATGGGCGCGGCTGATCGGATCACGCAGGGAAAAAAATAATTGCACATTCGGTAAATATTTTTTAATTCGCGTGGCACTGTCATAGTTTTCACGATATTGGATACCGCTTTGATTTAAGGTTAGATCTTTTTCAAAGTAAAGCGGGCAAACTTCACCGATTACTTGCCCTGCTTTGGCTTGGGTAAAATATCGCTGATAGTGCTCAAGACCTTGGCCGTAATGTGCATCTTCATAGAAAAATTTGATCTCTTTTTCAGGCGGAACAAAGATGCCCGAATGTTTGGCAAGGGCACTATGTAAGCTGGTCGTGCCGCAACGTGTGGCGCCAGCAATGATAAAATGCGGTAAAGTCGGTGATAAGTTTTCGATCGTCATGGTTAAGCATTGGCCTTTGGGTACAGCCTATCTTAGAATTATTTCAAAACAAAGTACTGAATAATGCCCCTTTTAAGCAGGCTATATTTAAAATCGGTTTCTGTTGCTGGTCTGGCTAAAGTCTTTTCCGTGTTGGCCGCGATTGTTGCTTTGTGGCAACTCAACACCCTGATGGGGAAGAGCGAATTTGGCGCCTTTATGGTTGTGTTTTCACTGCTGAGCATCATCACACTGGCTTGGGCCGGTTTTTTCCAGAGCCTTATTTTATACCACGGCGCACGGGATCAATCCGGTGCTCCTTCCCTCTTTTTACGAAGCAGTCTGACTTACGGTCTGGGCGGTGCGATGGCACTGACGGCTTTGCTTGCTGGCCTTGCACCGATCTTTGCCAAGCTTCTTGGACAGAGTCAGTTGGATCTGCTGTTCATCACAACGGCCAGTGTTATACCTGCACAATTTGTGAACCGCGTTTTATGCGCCTATCAGCGCGCTTGCCAGCGGGTGCCGATGCAAATGTTGTATCAGGAATTTCTACCCGGCTTGATACGGATTATTTTGCTGGGTGTTTTGATGATGACACATGCCCCGATCGAATGGATTGGCGGCGTCTATGCCCTTTCTTATGCTGTGCCCAGTCTTGTTTTATATTTAAAGGCACCCTTTTCTCCCAGCTTGTCTCATGAATGCTTTACCGGATGGAACTTGCGCTATGGGATACAGACTTCTTTAGGTCAGGTTCTTAACCAATCTACCCGCCAATTGGGTATTTTACTTTCCGGCTTTTTGGCTGGCACGGTAATAGCCGCTGATTTTGCTGTGGCTACTCGCTTTGGCCAATTATTGCTCATTCCTAAAAATGCGATTGTTCAATTACTCACCCCGCGTATGGGGCGGCATTTAAGCCAAGGCAGCTTTGATGCGTTAATACCGGAATTCAAAGCCACGCAAAGTTTGATGATCTACGCCAGCTTAACCGGCATTATCGGTTACGTCCTGTTTGCGCCGTTTGTGTTGCCTTGGTTTGGCGATTACGGCATCCAGACTTATTCATTATTACTGATCTTATCGATTGCCAGCCTGATAAGGGCAGGCTTTGGTGATATTGGCGGACTGATCTCAATGGCCGGACATTCAGGGGCGGCCTTTATCGTGCATGGGGCCCATTTTGCTTTGTTGCTGGTCGGGTTTTTAATAATGGTTCCCTTATTGGAATCGCAAGGGGCAGCCTTCGCCATCGTGATCGGGGCAATCGGCGCGATGGGGATGAATGCCGGTGTGGTTTATTTTTATTATCGCTGGCTGTGCCTGAATATAACTGACGCCATTGCTTTAATTGTTGCAAGCGTGCTGCTGATCAATCTGGCTTATGGTGTACTGCCCCCGTTGACGGTTACAAGCCTTATAGCCCTGACCTTGTTTGCCTTTGCCCTTATCCGGCTTAAGCCCACCCGTTTAGTGTTTATGGGGGCCCAATAATGGCCGAGATTTTGCTCTTTCTCAGCATTATAATGATCGCCGGATTTGGCTTTGCTTTTGTGGCGCGGCGACCTTTTGATGCTGTCTTTTTCTTTTTATGCTTGTTTTGCTATCGCCATGTTCCAAGCATTTTTTACTTATTTGGCTTTGATGGCGGCGGTGATTTTTTTGCCAGTGCCCGCCAAAGCGGCGCCATGATTGAAATGGCTTTGATCATGTTATCATTTATGGTTTTTACTTATGCGGGCTTTTTTCTGTTTCGAAAGACGCACATTACCACCGGCATCTTCCCTGATTATCGCTATGATAAATCTGCCTTGTTATTGATTTTAGGGATATTGGCTTTAAGTCTTTTTGGGTTTTACGTTGCATGGGCCCCGATCCAGCAAGCTGGCGGCAATATCTTTAAAGCCATTTATCTGGTGCGTAACCTCGATTTTTATGAAGGGCTGAGTTTCCTCAAAAAATTCTCACAATTCGGAGCTTTTTTAAGTGCGGCTTATTTGGTGGATTTGCTCTTACGCAAAAAACGCCGCACCGACAATGCTGTGCCTTGGCGTTATATCGCTTTTATTGGCGGGCTTTTTATTTTTAATATGGGGTGCTCTTTCATTATGGGCGGGAAAGGTTTCATTATTTATCCGCTGGCCTTTACCGCGATTACCTATGCCGTATGCGCCCACCAAAAACCATTGCGTGCTTTGTTGCTTCCGGTCATTGCCCTGATTGGGTTGATCTTTGTTTTACAATTTGTGCGCATCACACTGGTGAAAGAAAGCAGCGTTGATGATCCGGTCAGTTATATTTATGGCGCGCTGCATTTTGATGTGATGGACAGCAATATTGTCTTTATTGATACGCTGGGCGTTTATCACCAAGAAAGCTTCGGAGAGAGCTTTATTCACGGCATTGCCGGGGTGGTGCCGCGGGCGATATGGCCCGATAAGCCAACACAAATTACCGTCGGCGGCGCATTTAAAGAAAGCTTATCGCCGAACTCAAACGGTGGATGGCCGGTTTTTGCCTATAACCAATGGTATGCCAGCTTTGGTTGGGCAGGGCTGATTTTTGGCGGGCTTTTAACCGGTATGATCCTTGCCAGCATTCAAGCCAAATGCGGACAGTATCGTGATAATCCGTACTGCGTTTATTTATCGTTGATCTTTGTTTTATATGCGCTGTCCCCGACTGGTATCAAGAACGAGTTTTTTATGAACTATATATTCTTTGTCGTGCCCTTATTTATATTTAAAGCACTAACCTTAAAAAAATGGGAGCGATGGCTCTTCCCGCAAGCGGTTTTATCACGCTAATGCTTTGGTTGTTTTGACCAGCTCGGTTACCACGGATTTAAGCATTGATTGAAATTTCTCATCAACCAGCTTGCCGGCATCATCAAAACTTTGCCCGTAATTACCAACCGCCGCCTGGGTTGGGATAACATGGATACCAATATTACCCAGTAGCATGCGCAAAGGCACTAATCCGCGCAGGCCGCCAATAGGGCCCGGCGAGGTTGCTGAGATTGCATATACTTTACCTTTAAAGGCAGCAAGGGGGGCTTCGCCCTCATCCTTAATGCGGGATACCCAATCAATCGTATTTTTTAACAACGGTGAGATACTGCTATTATATTCCGGTGAGGCGATAAAGACGCCATCATGCTCCATCATCAGTTTTTTAAGCTTATGAGCCGCGTCAGGCGCGCCGTCTTCTTGCTCAGTATCGCCGTCGTAGATCGGCATTTGATAGTCGGCCAAATCAATAAAGGTTGCGGTTGCGCCTAATTCTTGGATCAGATTAGCCGCTTCTTTGGCTAACGCCATATTCATCGAGCCTTTTCTATGGCTGCCTGCGAAACATAAAATTTTTGTCATGGGTTATTCTCTCTTTGCTGTTAGAGCATATAGGTTAATCGGCTAGCGTATTCAAGTAGCCCTGTATTGCTGAATCTGCCCAGTTATATTCAGACTCAATCTTTTTACGCGCAATACGATTTTTATCCAGAATATAGCTGGTTGGGATACCCTTAATATTGAGCTTATAATTGGTGATGGTGGCATATTCAGTGTCATGTGCCTGATATATATGAGGTTTATCCATGGCGGATATTTTGTTTAAAAACCGGTCTAGGGGTTCTTTCTTATAATCCATGGAAATGCTCAGCAGCGCGACTTTGCCATTCATTTGCTCAATCATTTGTACCAGCTGAGGATATTCAATCAAACATGGAGCACACCATGTCGCCCATAAATGCACAATCACGACCGGCTCTTTTAAATCATTGATATGGATTATCTGATCGCTATCCTTTGCGATGACCTCAAGCGTGGATAAATCAAGGTCGCTTTCGACGACATTATCCCCCGGCAAAGTAATCATAACCGGCGTTCGGTTGTTCATTTGGCCTTGAATTTGCCCCGCCTTATAGCCGTAATACCCAAAACCTGCCAGTGTCAGCGCAACCAGCAAGCCTACAAAAATAAAGCGTTTTTTCATTTTTTTCCTTTACGATTTCCCCCTTTATATCTTAGGGTTCGCCGGATGAAAACCCGAGATTTTGATTACGACCTGCCTGAAGCGCTTATCGCGCTGGAGCCCTTGCCTGAACGAAGTGCTAGCCGCTTAATGTGTCTTGACCCAGACGATGGAAAAATTATCCATCGCATTTTTTCCGATATTGTTGATCTGTTAGAGCCCGGCGACATGCTGGTCTTTAATAACAGCAAGGTCGTCCCTGCCCGGCTGTACGGTAAGAAAGAAACCGGCGGCAAGGTCGAGATTTTGGTTGAGCGTGTTTTAGATGACGGCCATACCGCTTTAGCCCATGTCAAAAGTGGTAAAGCACCCGTCGCTGGCACATCTATTATTTTAAGTGAGGATTACCGATGCACGGTTCAGGGCCGTGAAGACGACTTGTTTATTCTTGCTTTGGATGAAGGACATCAATGGCGCCCCGTTATGGATGCGGTGGGAGAAATGCCTTTGCCGCCTTATATTGATCGCCAGGTTAAAAGCGAGGATTCCCAACGTTATCAAACTGTTTATGCCCACGCTGATAAAGCGGCATCGGTTGCGGCGCCCACGGCGGGGCTACATTTTGATGATCCGTTATTAGCCCGCCTCAAAGACAAAGGCATTCACACTGGCTTTGTAACCTTACATGTCGGGGCGGGTACATTTCAGCCTTTGCGTACGGGCGATGATGAAGACCCGCGCGGTCATGTCATGCATAGCGAAATTATCGAGGTTAGCCCCGATTTATGTGAGCAAGTCATGCATGTCCGCCGTAATGGTGGACGAATTATCGCAGTGGGAAGCACTTCGATCCGCTGTCTTGAGAGTGCCTGGAATTTCGATAGCCAGCAGCTGGAGCCCTATGTAGGCGAGACCGATATTTTTATCGCGCCGGGCTATGAATTTGGCTGTGTTGATGCGGTCATTACCAATTTTCACTTCCCGCGCACCAGCTTGTTAATGTTGGTCAGTGCGTTTGCCGGACACGCCCATACCATGAATGCATACCGCGTGGCGTGCGAAGAAAAATATCGCTTTTTCAGCTATGGGGATGCTATGTATATCGCCACAGGAGTTCATAAAAATGACGCGCGCTAAAAATATTTTACCACCGCTGGAGCCTCCCAAGGCGCAAAAGAAAGTTTTGCTGCATAGTTGCTGCGCGCCGTGTTCCGGTGACTTGATGGAACGCATGGTAGAAAGCGGGATTGAGCTTACTTTGTTTTTCTACAACCCCAATATTCATCCGAAAAAAGAATATGAAATCCGTAAACAGGAAAATATCCGCTTTTGCGAGACAATGGGTATTGAATTTGTGGATGCAGATTATGACGTTCAAAACTGGTTTGCACGTGCCAAAGGCATGGAAAATGAACCTGAACGAGGCATCCGCTGTACGATGTGTTTTGATATGCGGTTTGAGCGCGCTGCGCTTTATGCCTATGAAAACGGGTTTGAGGTCTTTACCAGCTCATTGGGTATTTCCCGCTGGAAGAATATGGATCAGATTAATAATAGTGGCCAACGCGCTGCGTCACATTACCCGGGCGTAGAATACTGGACTTATAACTGGCGCAAAGGTGGCGGTGCCAACCGCATGTATGAAATCGCCAAGCGCGAAGAATTTTATAAGCAAGAATATTGTGGCTGTATTTATTCCCTGCGCGACACCAATGGCTGGCGCGAGAAAAATGGACGTGAGAAAATTAATATTGGTGAAGAATATTACGCCAATAAAATTCACGATGCTGAAGGTTAGATCTCATCTTTTACTTGCGCATAAGCAAGCAATGTAAAGATTCCCGTACCGCCAATAATATTACCCAAGCCCGCAGCGATGATATAGCTAATGCATTGCAGCCACCCGAGCTGACCGCTTAGCATCAGTAAGAAGGCTTCGAATGACCCTGCGACCACGTGCGAATAATTTCCTAGCGTGATTAAGAAAATCATTAAAAAGATCACTAAAAATTCAGATCCCTTGGCACTGGGCATCATCCAAACCAAAACGGCAATTAGAAATCCTGCCGGAATACCGGATATAAATACATCAATAAAAGGATGATCGACGGCATGATGCGACAAATCCAAAAGTGCACCAACATAGGGGTCTGCACTGCCATGGAACTGTAAGACCAGAAATGCCACCAAAAAAGTTCCTGCTAGATTTGTACTAAAAACAGTTCCCCACAATTTGACCGTTCTTAGAAAATTACGTCGGGAAAAATTATCAAGTAACGGCAGAATAACCGTGATGGTATGCTCCGTAAACAGTTGAAGTCGCCCCAAAATAACGATCATAAAACCAACGATATAGCCCATTTTTTCCAAAAGGGGCCACGCACCACCATCAGGTAGATAATATTGCAAGTGAGCTTGTGTAAAAACCGAAAAACAAATGCAAATGCCTGCGGCAAACCCTGACCACCCCAAAGAAGATAAGGGCCGAGAAAGCTCTTCATTTCCTTCTTTTGAAATAATTTCATAGATTGTTTGCGAGGCAAGACGAGTTTTCTTTTTTACCTGACTTTCAGCATCCATGGTGATTAGAGCTCCGGGTTATTTAAGTGATCATATTTTTTGAGAACCGACAGCCAGCATTTTGGCTTCCAGCCTCCTTGCAAGCAAGTCCTTGAGCATCATTATTTTCAAGCTATACAAGAAAAAACCTTTGCCTGCCTTTTTAAGAGAGCAATCTAATTAATTTGCTTTTGAGTTCGGGCAAGCTAAAAGGCTTCCCAATAAAGCTTTCTGCGCTCACGCTGATTTGATCTTCCACGTCCTTCAAATTATAACCGGACGTATATAAAACCTTAGCGTTCGGTGTTTTTTCTTGAAGATGAGGAATTAACTCCCACCCGTTTTCATCATCTAAAAATAAATCCATAAAAATGATATCGAAAGGTTTGCTCGCCTCAGAGCACAAAGCCAGCGCTTCCTCTCCATTTACAGCGCATTTTACCTGCATCCCCAAGCGCTCAAAAGCCCGGCCAGACATCTCCCTTAACAGAGATGTATTATCCACGACCAGCACTGTTTTTTCTTTTAAGTCCGGTGCACGTGAAGCTGCTTTCATATTTTCATTTTGTGCTTCCATATTAACTCCTACAGATTTGCTCGTACTAAGCTTTTCTTCTATAGAAATAGGCAGATATATTTTGAATACTGTCCCATGGCCAAGCTCACTATAAACGTGGATGTGCCCACCCATTTGTTTTACGCAGCCATAAACCATGCTCAGCCCTAGGCCTGTCCCTTTGCCTGCTTGTTTTGTGGTGAAAAACGGATCAAAAATTTTATTGATAATATCCGGCTCAATGCCGCTACCCGTATCTGACACGCTGATTTGAACATACCGGCCGGGCTTTACATCCGGGCTAATGAACTCATAATTCTCGTCTAAAATAGCGCTATGTGCCTCAAATGTCAGGCGACCACCGTTTGGCATCGCATCGGATGCATTCACGGCCAAATTGACGATCATGCTTTCAAATTGTTCTGGGTCCAGATAAACCAATGGTAATTGATCTTCAATCAAAACATCCACTTGAATGGTATTTTTTACTGCCAGCGTGAGTAGCGTTTTTAATTCCTCAAAGAAGGTTTGAAGATCCGTCTTCGTCAAGTTCTCGTAATCTTGCCTCGTTCGGGCAAACAACATCAAGCGATCAATTTGATTCTTTCCTCGCAAAGACGCGCTTTCAATCATCTCAGTATATTCCCAGAAGAGCTTTTGCGTCGGCAAATCATTAATATACGGCCCGACTTTGCGCTGAAGCTTATGCACGCCACCTAAAACAATGCTGAGTAAGTTATTGAAATTATGTGCCATCGTGCTTGTGAGTTGGCCAATAGCCTCCATTTTATGCGCATGTGCCAACCGGTTTGAGGATTCTTGATGTAGTTGCTCAGAGTGAATAAGGCATAAATAAAGATTTCGCCCCCCTTGAGGAAACGCCATGAACATTACACGTGCTGCCAATTGGCGATCTTCGGACATTTTAATTTGGCATAGCTGGCCATTTTCATCCGAAGTAATGGCCCCATGCGCCGCATTTAAAAAAACTGGATCAGGAATATTTTTAATATAGTCTGACGCATTCTCATTTAGAATTTTTTCTCTGGATTTTCCAATCAAATTCAAAAAAGTCTGATTGCATAAGAGAATTGTTTTGTGCTCGTCAAAGATAAATGCCCCATCTGAGACCATATCCATGATTTTATCCGCTGGCATCAAGACAGCATGGCTTTGATGAACAGATCGTTTCTTTTCATGCACGCTCATTTTTCACCCATATCGTGTTCTACGTGAATGAATTATGCACTGAATTTAAGAAAACACGAATACTGCATACATTCGCAGGGTAACGTTATATTGCTTGCTTTATAGTTTTTTTACGTCGAATAAACACATGTACCGCCAATCCCAACGCTAGTAAAAGCCCTGAAAGATACGGAAAGACACGGCCTATATTCCACACAACCGCCAGCACAGATATATTGCCTTGCGGCGTTTGAATGAACGAAGATTGATAAAGCGTGTAGCCTTTATAGCGTAAAGGCTCATTCATTTTAATCAGGGATTCCCAGCGTGCTGCTCCATCAGTAATTCTGACCTTAGATTGATAGGCTTTGGCCAGCCCCGTCCCTGGATGCAGATCCCTATTGACCTCCAGTAAGGTGACCTCAAAAGGTAAAGAGCGTTGCGATTTTTGCAGCGCCACCCGATATACTTGATCTTGCCAACTGATTTCCGGCAGTTTGGGGATATCTTCCAGTACAACCCACGTTTGTTTTTCTTTGCTCTCTTTGGGCCGCACCTCAAAGGTCAGGCCAGCCATATTTTGTTCATTTTGCTTTTCCAGCTTTTTATCGACCAAACGCATTTTGGATGCCATGCCCTGAAACGAACTGTTCCCATCTTCACGGATTTTGATTTCACAATTACGGCATTGCTCCAAAGGATTGATTTGAAACGGGGCTACTTGAAACGAAAAAGGCTGATTTTTTGTAATATCATTGAATGTTATTGTTTCAATGATGTCATCTTGATCATTGAGCAACATTAGCTGGCGTTGATGATAATCGGTTACAAAGGCTTTGGTTTCATTAGTGGCTAAATCAATGAAACCTTCCTTGGCCCACAGCGCTGTCATCAATCCGCCTACCAATAACAATAAAACACTAATATGCGTAATAATAATGCCCGCATTTTTGAATACCCACGGGCTTTTAAACAAAAGCTTGCACAGCATATTAATGAAAAGAAGCGCCATAAAAATCGGCATCCCGGGGATGGGTAGAAAATCACCCACCCACAAAATAGGGTCTGCAAAGAATAAATGTGTTGCTTCGTACAGGCCGATATATTTCTGTGCAATTGTGCCCGCCACTAAATAGAGCATCAATATCGGCAAGGTATAGTGCAGCAAAACTGGCCCGGCCAGAAAATTAACAAATGACCGAAGCCTTTTATTAAGTTGCTTGGGCGTACTTTGATTTAGGCTATTTTTTTGGTCTGCCACTGTTCATACCCGCCTTTGACGCTATAGAGGTTGCTATAGCCCTGTGCTTTTAGAATTTGCAGTGCCTGCAAGCTTCGCATTCCTTTGAGGCAATATAAAATCACAGGTTCTTCTTTTGAAAGATTGTCCGGGCGATGACCTTCTAACAATAGAGACAAAGGCAGATGGTCTGCATCATCTATTCGGCCTGCATCCCATTCATCTTGTTCACGAACATCGATCAGCTTTGCCTGCGCATTCGCGCTCAGCATCTCGCAAGCTTGCTCATGGGTGATTTCGTGGCTTTGTAAGTTTGCAGAAAGATGCATGTCTAAATCAATTTCGTTTGCGGGTTTGGAACAGCTAGAGCATTTAAGGTCTTTTGGCAGCCGCGTCAAATAATTTCCAAAGTTTTTGGCGTTAAAACGCCAGATCATTCCGTCGACACCTTCAAAAGACGGGTCTTTAACAATCCATTTTACGACCTCCAGCGCTTGGGCACTGCCGACCATGCCGGCCAGCGCACCGATGATTCCTGCCTCGGCGCAGTTGGGCGTGTTTTGCGTTGGCTTCTCAGTGAACAAACAGCGGTAACACGGCGCATCAGTGGTAGCATTAAACAGCCCCATTTGTGCCTCGAACCCCAGAATAGACGCCATCATAAAAGGCTTTTCACTTTTTAGGGCCGCGTCATTGATTAAAAATTTGGTGTCGAAATTATCGCTCGCATCGATGATGAGATCATATTGCTTAAAAAGTTCCAGTGCATTTTGCGCGGTTAATCTATCAGGATAGGCTAGATACTGGTTATCGCTATTCAGCGCTGCTAACTTATGCACCGCAGCCAGCGCTTTATTCTCACCGATTTGATCTTCACTAAATAAAATCTGCCGTTGCAAATTCCCCAGATCCACCTGATCGCCATCAACAATGCCGATCGTGCCCACCCCTGCCGCGGCAAGATAAAGCAACGCCGGACTGCCGAGTCCGCCTGCACCAACACATAAAATGCGAGCCATTTTTAATTTTTCCTGCCCATCCTGCCCGACTTCCGGCAGTACGGTCTGGCGTTTATATCGGTCGTTGTTTGGATTCATTTGTCCAATCCTTCCCGGGAATTTTATAAAAAAGCGATGAGCATCTTGATAATATACTGCGGTGCCATATTTTCAGTTTCTATATGTTTAAATGATGTGCATAATCTTATCTATAATTAAGAAGGAATAGCTAAAATGAAATTGAAGTCAACATTACTGGGTGCTCTTTTCGCAGGATTAATTTTCGCAGCCCCGGCGAAGGCTGACATGACGCCTTATACAGAAATGCCTGCTGGTGAATATACCCTGGACAAAACCCACGCTATTTTCACTTGGTCGGTTAACCATATGGGGCTATCCCATTATATTGGACGTTTTACCGATTTTGACGTTGATCTGGATTTTGATCCCGCCAATATTGAAAACAGCAAGCTCACCGCGACGGTTAACCCCATGTCTTTGGCTACCGATTATCCTTATCCGGAAAAAGAAGATTTCAGTAAAAAACTGGCAACTTCGGACAAATGGCTAAATGCTGGTGAGTTTAGCACCATAAAATTCACCGCTACCCATATCGAAAAAACCGGTGAAAAAACTGGCAAAGTGACCGGTGATTTACTATTCATGGGCGTGACCAAGCCTGTAACATTGGATGTGACATTTAATGGCGCTTATGAGAAAAAGCCCTTTGCAAATGTTCCGGCGCTGGGTTTCAGTGCACATGGTGTGATTAAGCGCTCAGAATGGGGTTTAAGTACTTATGTGCCAAATATCGGTGATGAAGTCACCCTTCAGATCGAAGCTGAGTTGCACCAAGAACAAGAAAGCCCATCCACTCATTAAGGGCAACGAACGGAAAGAAATATTTCTATGGCTAAAACTAAACGCTATCACTCCACCATCATTGTTGCCCATTGGGCTATGGCCGTTGCCATTTTTATGATGCTGGGCAGTGGCATTGCCATGGAATATTTCGATCTGGATAAGAGCCTTAAATTCCAGATGTTTCAATGGCATAAATCCGGTGGTGTTTTGCTATTGATTGCTGTGGTTTTACGGATTGCGGCGCGCTTGATGACGCACATGCCAGCCTTACCAAAAGCGATGAAAGCATTGGAGATCAAGCTCGCCAAGATCGGACATTTCGCGCTGTATTTCTTAATGTTTGCCATGCCGTTAAGCGGGTGGTTGATGGTCTCCAGTAGTTCCTTTGGTCTACCAACGATTGTGTTTAACTGGTTTGAATGGCCGCACATCCCCGGCGTACAAAGCAACAAACTTGTTCATGAGATTGCAGAGACTGGGCATCTGGTGCTGGCTATTTTGCTGGGTATCACCTTGATTGGCCATATTGGTGCGGTCATCAAACACTACGCATTAGAGCATATTAACCTACTGCCGCGATTGTGGTGGTCATCAGGAGAATAAAAACATGAGACTATTTCTGGCTTTGTTTATAAGCGCCTTGTTGTCTTTTACCCCTTACGCACAAGCGGTTACTTATAAGGTGGACAAAGAAAAAAGTTTTATTCAATTTGCCGGTAAGCATGTGGGCAATCCGTTCGAAGGCACTTTCGAGCAATGGGATGCCGATATTGCTTTTGATCCCGAAGCATTACCTGCGTCGAGCATTAGCGTTGAGATCCAAAGCGACAGCGCCAAAACAGGCAGCAAAATGTATGATGGAACCTTACCGGAAAAAGACTGGTTTAACGCAGAGAAATATCCACATATCACCTTTAAAAGCACTGGCTTTCGCCCCGATGATATGGTTGCGAACGGGTTTATAGCCACTGGCACATTGACCATCAAAGACATCACAAAAGAGATTGAATTTCCTTTTACCGTTGATATTGGTGAAATCAAATCCAATGCCGATGCCCGTTTTTCAATTAACCGCCTCGATTACGCCATTGGCGCTGAATCCGATCCTAGCAGTGAGTGGGTTGATAACCAGATTGACTTGACACTTCACATCGAAGCAACCCCAATAGCCGAAATCGCCGAAGCCCCCCAAGAATGAGTAACGACCCATTATCAAGCGTATCTATTGATAAAAAGGCCCTTCATCACTTGAAGCCCTTTATTATTTTTATCTCAGTTTGTTCTGTGATCATTGGGGCCTATTTATATTACGACCACCAAGAGCAAGCCAAGAAATCTCAGATTCAAGCCCAGCTCCAACAAGAGCAAAAAGCCAAGCAAGCCTTGCAGCAAAGAACAGCCGATAAGTTCGAGACTTTACTGAATAATTTACTGGCTGACATTCAAAAAACAGCCCAGCATTACAAGAAAAACCGCCAAGTCCTCACCGAACTTATTTTACCTAAAAACCTAAAAAAAACCTCTTTCATTGAAGATAATTACGCCTTGATGGAGCGCTTAATTCTAAACCTCAACGGCGATATGGACGAGATTATTGCGCGTTTTGAAAAAGCTGATGAGAATGTGAAATTGTTTTTGGGCGCCATCCCCGAAGATTCCAATTACGGTGATGAAATTCGCGAACGCTGGAACAAGACACAGCAAGACTATGTCGAAAATTATCTATCTTTTTTCAAGCGAGAGGCCGTTTTATTGGCTCAATATCGGTTGATTATGCAGTTTATTTATAATTACCGTTCCCGTGTTACTTATGAAGCCAACACCAATCAACTGCGCTTTACGACACCTCAATTGAATGCACAATATAAGGCACTCAATAATTCTTTGGATGAGCTCATGAGTAACGAAGCGAAGAAGCCCTAATTATTATTACGTTCATAGCGCCAAGACGCATCTGATTTCATAAACGCTTCCAGCCCGGCCTTATCCGATAACCAGCGCTGCGCTGCTTCATCGGATTTAAGCCAATATTCCCACCATGCAAGTGAGACCCATTTGATCAGCTCTTCATGACGAACGCGTAGTGGATTAGCTGCCAGTTGGCCCCGTGTGCCGTTATACACCATATGATCGCCGCCTTCTTTGACCAAGAGCGCTTTATCAGCCTTATCGATGCCTTCGAAAACTTTTAGACGGTCTGTATGAGGTAAATTATTAATAGGGGAAAAATCTTCCGTTCCTGTCATCAACAAGATCGGCGTCTGGATCGTTTCATAGATATTCACATCGTCATTTTCTTCGCTGCCCTTGGATAAATGGCTTACCCCCGGAACAGGGCTATAAGCAATACTGGCAACCAAACGCGAATCCGTAATATTAATGAGTTTGTTATCTTTGTTGGGTGTTTTTTGACCGGATAGCACTTGTGTGGTGATCGCTCCAAAGGAGTGGCCACTCATACCGATCTGATCCAGATCCATCAACTGTCCGATTTTAGGATTGAGTTGCCCCCAACGCTTAAGCTCATCCACAACAAATGTAATATCATAATAGCGGTTTAGTGTGGTCTGGCGGGAGACCTGATGATCTTTTAAAACATCCCACGGGTGACCTGGCTTGCCTTCCCAGATGGAGCTATCCGTACCACGGTGTGTGGGGTGCACCAAGATATAGCCATGGCTGACTAAAAATCGGGATAGAAATCCGGCACCATCTTGCGATCCGCCATAGCCGTGTGACCATATGATGACAGGAAATGTTTGGCCTGATTTACTATCTCCGGGATAGTAAATTTTAAAGGGAATCTCACGTATGCTGCCATCATCATTTTGACGGCTTTCATCCATAAAACTGCCTTTTGCAATCAAGGCTTTGTAAGGACCTTCCGCTTTTTCGTGCTGCTTGATTTGGCTCAACCAGTCCATGGCGAAACTCTCTATGAAAGGATATTATTTACGGAATTGATCCAGCGACACAACTTGACCGGTTTCCCCGCCTTTGCCGCCACCTGAGCCATCCCCATCCGGATCGTCGCCATCATCAGACAACTCATCAAGGATATCCAGCTCAGCATCGCCCATGGCGCTTTCAGCAGGCTGGAACTGCAAAGCAAAGTTCACCGATGGGTCCGCAAAAATGCTAATTGCCGCCAGCGGAACTTCAAGCTTTTCCGGCACGTTGTTAAAAGAGAGCGTGATGCCCATCTTTTCATCATCCACATATAGGTCACTGAATTGATATTGTAAGACGATTGTCATCTCACCCGGATAGCGGTCACGCAAATATTCAGGAATTTTCACCCCAGGATAATCAGTTAAAAAGGTAATATAAAAGTGATGCTCACCACTTAGGCCATGCTCAATAACCTCTTCAACAGCCTTACGAACTACGCCCCGTAAAGCTGTTTCTACCATGCGGTCATATCTTAATACATCGTCTTCGTCGTCAATCATTGGTTATCCGATTATGTTATTTTGGGATTGCCCGATTTGAATTTAATTTTAAAGCATCGCCAGGAAAGAGGCCAGTGCCAATTGCATATTTCTTCTTTAGCTTGTGCAGATATTCGCAGATAAAATCAAGGGCACAATCAAAGTTATACAAGCACGCCAGTAAATTATACGCATTCCCCTTGGTGATTGTTCCGTGTATATTGGCGTTCAACAAATTAAAGAATCTTCTCTACTACTCTTGCGCTTTTAGAAACTCTATAATGTCAGACGTCTCGCTTCAGCCCCCCAAGCCAGTATTTTTAATTGGAATGGCTTTCTTGATTGCGTTCGCACCTATGTTGGCGGCCCTCGCCCCTCGAGGTTTATTTTTACTCCCCTCTTTGGTTGGGTTGCTTGGATGGGGTGGCCTTTTTTCCTTAAAGCAACAAGCCCCGCAAATACAAAAGACACTTCTTTTCGGGTTGATTTCTGTTTCTATTCTTATGGTGATTAGCCCTTTATGGGGGTTTGATCCCGATGTTATTACTTTGGCACGCCCGATGCGGATCTTACCCTTACTTCTTGGTACTTATTTATGTTTTACGGCCTGTTATGCCCACCGCCTACACTTAGCGCCGATGGTAAGCCGATGGTTGCCTGTAGGCGTTTTAATCGCCGGACTTATTATCCTTACCGACTTATTGGCTAACAGCATCATTTACGATATTGTTCATGGCCCCGGGCAGCGCTCCCCGTTTCCTACGATTATGTCCCATTTAAACCGAGGCATTTTAAGCTATGGATTTTTTGCGCTCATTGCCTTTGCTTTTCTTATTCGGGATATAAAGACATTACCGAAAGAGCCTCTTCGTTTCTGTTCTCTCATCGCTTTAATCATCCTCTCTGCTGCGATCTTTTTTAAAACAGAAAGCCAGTCCACCCAGATTATTTTCTTATTAGCGCCGCTAATTGCTTTGCTGGTGCCTTGCTGGTGGCAGAAAGGATGGGTGCCGATTAGCCTTATCTTCAGTGCGATCTTGATTGGAGCCCCCTTCATTGCCCAAGCCATGTATGATTTTCTGCCGCCGATCAGCGAAACAATTGAATGGCTTAAGCATGGTTACGCCCCCCAACGTATGGAGATTTGGGATTTTATCGCCCGCAGAGCGCTAGAGCATCCATGGCTCGGCCATGGCATTGATGCCACTCGCCACATCACTGATTTTGATGTGCCGCATATTTATCAAAAAGAAAATACGATTTTACATCCGCATAATTTCCTTTTGCAGATCTGGATCGAATTTGGCCTGTTAGGTGCTGTGCTCTATAGCGCCATTTTCACGTTAGCCGTTCGCAAGCTTTGGCAGCGTTTAAATACAACGCAAATTCGCATAAGCACCACGATTGTTTTTGCCTTCATCATCGTGGCGGCAATGAGTTATGGCATGTGGCAAAGCTGGTGGATTGGGCTGGCAGGGCTAGTCTTTGCGATTAGCACGATTATACTACCCAGCACTTATGACAATAAATCGCCCACCTAATTTTACGATAAGATATCAATTAACCGTTTAATATCTGCTGGCAACGGTGCTTCATAAGTGTGTTGCTCTTGCGTGCGTGGATGAATAAAGCTTATTTTACGGGCATGGAGTGCTTGACGCTCAAAATTCAAGATCGCCTGAATTACCTCTTCCTCATAACCATCTTTTCCCAATGCTGCACGCAATGCCGATGGCTGAGGGCCATAGAGCGGGTCACCGACAAGCGGGCAATTCATCGAAGCCATATGTACTCGGATCTGGTGGGTGCGTCCGGTTTGTAATTTGCACGCGATTTGCGCACAGGCCTGACCAAAACGCTGTTCCACCTGATAAAAAGTCTTAGCGTCCTTAGCCCCACTACCACCCATCACCATTTTCTGACGCTGCCGAGGATGACGGCCAATCGCGCCCTCAACATGGCCTTTGGGCGGAACGGGCGCCTTAAAAG
>QGCY01000068.1_pt1 | contig 27974 bp, 25 predicted proteins | sample 4708041 | NCBI WGS metagenome assembly QGCY01 (sample SAMN08941164, study PRJNA450518) | Sediment metagenome, whole genome shotgun sequencing project. | biome: grassland soil; feature: grassland; material: soil; isolation source: soil 14 days enrichment with methanethiol and mixed carbon source ... | reverse complement strand
ACAAAATCAGGCAGGCTGTCGCTGTAAGAGTGTGAGTAGCGCTCTCCGTGCAAAAGCTGCTGCCATTGGCGGACCATGCCCATCCACTCATTGTTCAGAATGAAGATCTTGATCGGCAGATTGAACTGAACCGCGGTAGACAGCTCCTGCATGCACATTTGAATGGAGGCTTCGCCGGCAATGTCGATGACCAGCGCATCCTTGTGCGCAGCCTGAACGCCGAGTGCCGCGGGCAGGCCATAGCCCATTGTGCCGAGGCCGCCCGACGTCATCCAGCGGTTTGGTTCTTCAAAGTGGTAGTGCTGGGCCGCCCACATCTGGTGCTGGCCAACTTCAGTCGTGATGTAGGTGTCACGATTCTTCGTCAGTTCGTACAAGCGTTCAATCGCGTATTGCGGTTTGATCTGCTCTTCCTGCTTCTCATAGGCAAAGCCTTTGCGGGCGCGCCACTCATTGATCTGAGTCCACCACTCGCTGAGATCATTGCGTGGATACTGTTGTCGGCGCCAGCCATCCAGCAGTGCATTGATAGCTTTGCCAGCGTCGGCGATGATCGGAACCTCTACGCGAACCGTCTTGTTGATCGAAGACGGATCGATATCGACGTGGATTTTCTTCGAGTTTGGCGAGAAGGCATCCAGACGACCCGTGACGCGGTCGTCAAAGCGAGCGCCAAGACAGATCATGACGTCGCAATCATGCATGGCATGGTTCGCCTCATAGGCGCCATGCATGCCAACCATGCCGAGCCAGTTGCTGCCCGATGCCGGATAGCAGCCCAGACCCATCAGAGTAGATGTGATCGGGAAGTTTGTTTCGGAAACCAGTGCACGCAGAGCAGCGCTTGCCTCCGTGCCCGAATTGATGATGCCGCCGCCTGTATAAAAGATAGGGCGGCGCGCATTGCGCATCAGTTCCAGTGCGGCTTCGATACCTGCCTCGTGCGGCTCAGACGCCGGATGATAGGTTTTATGCTGTGTTCCTTCAGGACCTTTATAAGTGCCCTTAGAGAACTGAATATCCTTAGGAATATCGATGACAACCGGGCCCGGACGACCCGTCGTCGCGATAAGGAAGGCCTCATGCATGATGCGCGCAAGGTCGTTTACATCGCGAACGAGATAGTTGTGCTTGGCGCAGCAACGCGTAATGCCAACCGTGTCGCATTCCTGGAACGCGTCAGTGCCGATGAGGTGGCTTGGAACCTGACCTGTGATGACAACCATCGGGATGGAATCCATCATCGCATCCGCAATTGGCGTTACCATATTGGTCGCGCCCGGGCCTGACGTAACCAGAGCAACGCCCGGCTTACCGGTTGAGCGGGCATAGCCTTCCGCGGCGTGGCCCGCGCCTTGTTCATGGCGAACGAGGATGTGATGAAGCTCTGGTGTGGTGAACAATGCGTCGTAGATGGGAAGGACCGCGCCGCCCGGATAACCGAATAGCGTATCCACACCCTGATCGCACAGAGCGCGCACGACGATCTCTGCACCCGTCATGGTCAAATCCGTATCTGCGATCTTTTCTTGCGTGTCCATTTGTTCAATTCCTGCATTTTGGCACGAGCCAGAATTCCAACCAAAAATAAAGGGGCCCGCTGAGCCCCTTGCATAACCGCGCCTGCGCTGAAGTGGTCTCTCACTTCACCGACAGGCGCTTTCTCACGACTACGAGCAGTTTGCTCATCTTTTTCCTCTTAATCTTCGAATGCAGGTTATCTTTTCGAAAAAGCCGCGTCAATCTCTTTAAAAAGGGCACAAATAACCTTTTGTCGCACTTCAGGCTCCGGAGACGGGATTCTGGGCCAGAACGGGAACTGATGAGAGATCCACGTGAATTGGCGTTTTGCGTAGCGTCGCGTGTCACGCTTGGCATATTCTGCTGCAATATCAGAGCTGAGCTCGCCGCGCAGATAGGCCAGAAGCCACGGCATACCGTGCGCTTTCATGGCTGGAAGTGACGGATCAAGGTCGCGTGAAGCCAGCGCACGCGCTTCATCCATAGCGCCTTCCATCAGCATTCCAGCAAAACGACGGTCAATACGGGCATAAAGTTTCGCGCGCGGCGGGGTGAGGGCAACGCCTACCCATTCGCCCGGGCTGAGAATCGGCGGGGTTCGGTCACCCTGAAAGCTTGAGAGTGGCTTTCCGGTGGCAGTGTGCACCTCAAGACCGCGCATGATGCGTTGGCGGTCATTCGGCTTGATCTTGCAAGCTGCGCCGGGATCAATCTCAGCCAGGCGGGCGTGAGCTTCCTCGGTCCCGATGGACTGAACCAGGGTGCGAACCTGTGTGCGCACTTCATCTGGAATCGGAGGGATCTCCGAGAGGCCTTTTACGAGCGCCAGAAGATGAAGCCCTGTGCCGCCAATAATGATTGGTACACGTCCTCGCATCTGGATACCGCGAATGACGGATTGGGCATCTTTCAGCCAACTTCCGGCAGAGCCCGCATCAGCCGGATCTCGATATCCGAATAAATGATGTGGCGCCTGCGACATTTCTTCGTCGGATGGCTGGGCTGTAATCACCCGCAATCCTTTGTACACCTGCATCGAATCAGCATTCACGATCTCGCCATCGAGACGTTTTGCGACGTCGATTGAAATTTGGGTCTTGCCGCTGGCGGTCGGACCGTGGATGAGAATGGCAGGGCGCATTCCCGAAACCTACCTTGTTTGAAAGATTTGTGAAAGCTCATCATGAACACATTCAGTGCTATGTCATCAGAACCTATCGCAGTCCCGGCTACGGTAGTGATCGTGTCTCACGACGAGCAGACGCATGCCGCGCCTGACCGGCTGAAAGATGCGTCCATCAAAATTCTTGGTCCGGGCGCGATGGAGTTCGCAATTGTTCCGCCGAATGAAACATTGGCTGACCTTATTGCTGCTATACGCGCAGAAATTGGCGACGCGTTTGACGTTTACGTCCGACCAACAAATGCCGCTCGAAAGAAGCTTCTCATCTGCGATATGGACTCTACCGTGATCGGTCAGGAATGCATTGATGAGCTGGCAGATTATGCGGGCATTAAGGACCAGATTTCGGAAATTACGGAGCGCGCTATGCGCGGCGAGCTGGATTTCGAAGCAGCTCTGACCGAGCGCGTTGGTCTTTTGAAGGGGCTTTCCGAGACTGCGCTTCAGCAGTGCTTTGACGAGCGTATCACGCTCAATCCAGGCATTAAGACGCTCACAGCAACGATGAAGGCAAATGGCGGTCGATGCCTGCTTGTTTCGGGCGGTTTCACCTTCTTCACATCGCGTGTGGCTGAGGTTGCAGGCTTTGATGAGAATTACGCCAATACTCTGCTTATGGATGGCAGTGCCCTCTCTGGTGAGGTTGGCCTGCCTATCCTTGGCCGTCAGGCGAAGCTCGACCGCCTGAACGAAGCTGTCGAAAAGCTTGGCATTTCACCTGAGGATGTGGTGTCCATGGGCGATGGTGCGAACGATATGTCCATGATTAAAGCGGCAAGTCTGGGCGTTGGCTATCACCCGCATCCGATCCTCGCGGAGGCGGCCGACGCCGTGATTAAAGGGCCGTCGCTAGCAACGGCGCTTTACTTCCAAGGCATTCCGAAATCGGACTGGGTCGTCGTTCCTGACTAGGCGCTAGCTTTCCAGCTGGAGAGCATAGAATGAATAGCGGCCGTGACGTAGCACTTTGACGAGCAATGGGTCCGAGCCGCCTTCTTCTTCGAAAATCTCGTTGGCATCTTCTGGTGATGTCACGGATTGGAAGGCGATTTCTGTGATGACATCGCCTTTCTGCAGATGGCCATAAGACGGGCCTTCCGGATCAACCATATCAATCAGCGCGCCCTGAACCGGAGACGGAATTTGCCAGCGGCGACGCGCGTCTTCATCGATCTCTAGAAGCAGAAGACCGTACGCGTTCGTCCCCGCGAACAAAGCCGGCGGGGCTTCTTCTTCCTCTTCATCTGGCAAGCCATCGTCACGTTCTGTCAGAACGACAGAAAGCTCACGGCGGGCTTCACCGCGAATAATGTTCATGCTGATCGGCGTTTCGAGCTCAGCTTCAGCAACCCAGCGAGACAGTTGGCGGGTTTCAGTAATGAGTTCGCCGTCAAACCGGAGAATCAAATCGCCGATTTGTAGTCCCGCTTCACCGCCCGGGCTGTCCGGTGTGACCTCAGTGACAATTACCCCAGCAGCATTGGTCAGGCCATAGGTACGCGCCAGAGGCAGGTCTACAGACTGGATATTCACCCCGAGATAACCACGGCTGACGCGGCCTTCGGCAATCAGTTCTTCTACAATCGACTCAGCAAGGTTCGACGGCACTGAGAAGCCGATACCAACTGAACCACCTGTCGGGGAGATGATTGCTGTATTTACACCAACAACTTCGCCATCAAGATTGAACAGCGGGCCGCCGGAGTTGCCGCGGTTGATAGCTGCGTCCGTCTGAATGAAATCATCATAAGAGCCGGCATTGATATCGCGGCTACGTGCCGAGATGATACCCGCGGAGACAGAGCCACCGAGACCGAACGGGTTACCGATAGCGATGACCCAGTCGCCAACTTCGGCTGTATCAGAATCAGCGAACGGCACCGCTTCCAGTGGGCGGAGCGGTTCGATTTTCAACACGGCGATATCGGTGTCCACATCGCGACCGATCAGTTCGGCAGGGTAGGTGCGACCATCAGCGAACTGCACTTCGATTTCGTCAGCACCCTCAATGACGTGATTATTGGTGACGATGTAGCCCGTCGGGTCGATGACAAAGCCTGAACCAAGTGAAGAGGTTCTGCGGAAGCCGTCATCATCACGACCGAACAGATCGTTGAAGCGCTCCATAGGCGAGCCTTGCGGAAAATCAGGAAGGCCTGCCTCGATAACGCGCTGCGACGTGGAAATGTTCACAACGGACGGCATAAGCCGGCGCGAGAGTTGAGAAAATCCGTCGGGCGTGTCGTGCACACGTGTAGGTGAGTTCGTCTGAGCCGCTGAGTTCTGCGCCACTGCAGGAAGTGCGCTTGCCATGGCCAAGGCCAGACACGTAGTTGAAATCAGCTTCAGGTCCATCAAACTACCTTAAAATTTCTGTCGCCCAGCCAGAGTCATAGAGAGGTCCGGCCGGAGGAACAATCGGCTAATTGGAATCGATGTCAATCCTAGCGGCCTCAGCGCATAAAGCGAGCGGCGATATAAATCAGAATTGCGCCAAGGGTTGCAGCGATAATACCGCTTTGACGCAGCTGATCGCGTTCGGTTCCCAAAAGGCGAGCGGCCATGCGTTTCATGAAATCCGGCGCCAGAGCATACAAAAGGCCTTCTGCAGAGAGCAGAAGGCCTAATGCAACAATAAAGACACTCATGAAGTGCTCTTAACGACCGCTTGCGCGGCGTGCGCCTTCAATGAAGACACGGCAGACATCGAGCTCACTTGAGTCAGAGACGATGACTGTGCCTTCGACGATAGCTTCCTCACATGCAATCAGACCACGCTGAAGACGGAAGAAGGCAATGTCACGGCCATAAGCGTCGGCATAAATGCGGGTTGCTTCCGCGTCGCCTTCACCACGTGTCTGCTCCGCTGTCTGGTTCGCTTCAGCGCGTACAACCGTCGCTTCTCGGTCAGCCTGAGCGCGAATGAGGCGTGCCTCTTCTTCGCCCTCTGAACGGATGCGCTGGGCTTCCTGCTCACGCTCTGTACGCATACGGGTGTAGACACCTTCTGCAACCGCCGCTGGAAGGTCAGCCTGACGAATACGAACGTCGATAATGTCGATGCCGGTGCCGTCGAGCGCATCATTCACGTTAGTCCGGATTTCTTCCATCAGCGCGACACGCTGACCGGAGACGATTTCTGGGACAGGAACCTGACCGAGCGAGTTACGGATGCTGGTTTCTGTGAAGCGCTGGATCTGACCCGCAGCAACACGCTCTTCGCGGAAACGCTGATAGAACATGAGCGGGTCGGTGATGCGCCAGCGGACGAAGGCGTCAACTGTCAGACGACGCTGGTCGGATGCCAGAACTTCAATATCCGGGATGTTGCTACCAATGTTTTTGCGATCAAGTGTGATCACCTGTTCCCAAGGCAGTTTGAAGAAAAGACCGGCTTCATCGATTTGTTCGCCGCCTTCGGTAAGCGAAAACTCGTTCCGCACAGCAACGGGGCTACCGAATTGCAGAACCAGCGCCTGCTGATCCTGACGGACCGTGTAGAAGCTGTTCAAACCGACCAGAGCGACGATGCCCAGTACGACGAGCAGAATGACTGAAATAGCTCTCATGTGTTCGTCCTCCTAGTTAGCCGTCGGGCGGCGGTTGGTGTTTTCAAGCGGCAGATACGGAACAGCCCCGGAGTCGTTATCCAGAACAGTGTTCTGCGTACGGCTCAGAATGCGCGACCATGTATCCAGGTAGAGACGTTCAGTCGTTACCGTTGGTGCCTGAGCATATTCAGCGAGGATTTGCAGGAAGCGTGATGCTTCACCGGTTGCCTCGGCGATGACCTGAGCTTTGTAAGCCTGAGCAGCCTCAAGAATAATGGAGGCTTCACCACGTGCTTCCGGAACAATCTGGTTGGCGTAGCGCGTTGCCTGGTTGATCAGCTGCTGGGCGTCCTGTTCAGCGACGTTCACGTCGTTGAACGCCTGAATAACAGGTGCAGGCGGGTCGCCGCGTGCGATGTTGATCTCAATGATTTCAACGCCGGCACCATACTGGTCAAGAAGGTTCTGTGTGAGTTCCTGAACCTGGCGCGCAACTTCGGCACGTTCGGTGGTGATCACACGCTGAAGTTCCGAACGACCGACAACTTCGCGCATCACAGATTCAGCAACCATCTGCACTGTGGCGTCCGGATTTGCGACGTTGAGGATGTAGTCCTGCGGGTTCTCGGTAGAAACTTTCCAGATAACAGAGAAGCGGACGTCTGCGATGTTCTCGTCAGATGTCAGCATCAGGCTCTGATCGGCGCTGTTGCCGATCTGGACTTCCTGTTGTGCTTCCACTTCGATCAACTGGTGAGATTCGATTGGTTGTGGCAGGTGGATATGGATACCTGCTGGCAGGTTGCGCTGCCACTTACCGAATTGGAAAACGGCTGCCTGCTGACCTGCGTCTACGACGACTACGCCAGTTGCAATCCATGCCACGGCGATTGCGCCGATCAGAAGGAAGATGCCAGCAATGCCGAGGCTTTTGCCGCCACCGCCAGAACCGCCGGATCCGCCGCGACCACCGCCCCATGCGCCTTTGAAGCGCTCCTGGACTTTGCGCAGCTGATCTTCGAGATCTTCGCCTTGATTGCCGCTTCCCTGTGGACGTCCCCATGGAGAGTTATTATCTCCGTTGGACCCGCCGCCGGACCCCCAGGGGCCACCCCCTCCGCCTTTTTGGTCGTTCCATGGCATATAAAGCCGCTCCTTTGTGTCTTTATGTCCAACTGTTAATCGGATTCAGTCTGTTATCTAGTGATTGTTTCTGCAATTTGCCACCGAGAGCATGAAGATTATGCGTTTCTTTAAATCGACAAGACCAGACGCCGAACTGGTTTCCGAAGCCCTGAAATCAATAGCCGATCCGGCGACCGGAACACCAGTGACCGAAGCCGGTCGTATCGATCAGCTGCTCGTAACCAAAGAGGGTGATGTCACCATCACGCTCTATGGCGCGCCGCAAACGCTCGAGCGCGATGAACGCCTTCGTTATGAAGTAGAGCAGGCAGTTGGTGCACTCAAGGGCATTAATTCGGTCCGTGTGATGCTGACGGCGCACTCGGAGACACCTGCGCCTTCAGCAGGTCAGCAACGCGTAACCAAAGGCGCAGACCTCGCGGGCCAAACCGCCTCGAAACCGGTACCTGCGGTAACAGCGAAATCCGGGGCGCTCGAAATTCCAGGTATCAAACACATGATCGCTGTGGCGAGCGCCAAGGGCGGTGTTGGCAAGTCAACGCTCTCTTTGAACCTCTCTATCGCACTGCGTGATCAGGGGCTGCGTGTCGGCATCATGGATGCAGACGTTTATGGGCCGTCTCTGCCGACCATGACGGGCACAGTCGAATCGCATCCGGGCAAAGGCGATGGCGGAAAGATCACGCCGGTTGAAGCCTTTGACATGAAGCTCATGTCCATCGGCTATATATCAGATGTGGATGCTCCAATGATCTGGCGGGGGCCGATAGTCATGTCTGCCATCACGCAAATGCTGAAAGACGTTCAGTGGGGCGAACTGGACGTGCTTATAATCGATACGCCTCCGGGAACGGGTGATGCTCAGCTTACACTTGCTCAGCGCGTGAGCCTTTCCGGTGCGGTGATCGTCTCTACACCTCAGGAAGTCGCGCTGGCCGATGTGCGCCGCGGAGTGGCCATGTTTCGCAAGACGGATGTGCCGGTACTGGGCATTGTGGAGAACATGGCTTACTTCGAAGACCCAGTGTCACAGAATAGAACATATTTGTTCGGCGAAGGCGGTGCGCGCCGAATGGCTGAGACACTTGATGTGCCGTTTCTGGGCGAGGTGCCGCTTATCCAAGCTATTCGTGAGGGCGGAGATGCGGGAAAACCGGCTGCGCTGTCAGAAGGCACGCCCAGCGCTGTCTATGCAGATATCGCGCAGCAGGTAAGGGCAGGGCTGGAGGGCGTTTCAGTGCCTGAAGGACCTGAGATTGTGTTCGAATAAGCGCGCATTCTTTTAGCAGTATTATTAAATTCATCTCACGAACTGCTGATCTGGCTTGCCAGTTGGCATGAAGTTGGCTTGGCTGTCGTTATGAGTTTATTAACCGCGATCTCAACGCTCCTCGCTCTGGCCCTTGTCTGGGGTGCGGTAAGCCTCCCGAAACCTCAGCCCATTCGCGTGCTTGCAAGGAAGAAGCGATGACTGGCGCGACGACGCTCTGGCCTCAGGACCCATGGGGGCGCGTGCTGAATGGCGCGTGTGATGCGAGCGATCTGCCAGCATTGATTCAGGACATCGCGCATACAGCTGCTGATCTTGCATTCGAGCGGTTCGGTGATCGTATGCATAGCGTTTACCTGTCAGGTGACCTTGCGCGTGATGCTGGCGGTGAAGCTGCATTTATTATCGTGCTTCGCAATTCTGAATTTTCTGTCGGCCTTGATCTTTTCTGTGCAGCGGCAGCGCTTCGTGTTCAGAAGCTGCACCCAGAACTTCACGCTTGTACGTTCGAAACGTATGGCTGGGACGAAGTTTTTCCGTCTGATGGGCGTTTTTCACCAGCGCGTTTTCGTATCGGCGTGAATAGCGTAGCGGTGGCCGGTCGTGATCTAAAACGTCTGATTGCGCCTCAAAAGCTGACTTCGGCGGTGTCAAATGCGTCCATCGTAGGTCTCAGCGGTCGTCTGCGCGCGCTGCAGCATCGTTTGAAAGCAGTGGCCACTGAGTCGCGCGTTCGGGCTTCGAGCAAGCAGTTTGCGCAAACCTCGCTGAAAGGTGCATTCGCCTGCGTTATGTCGAATGAGCAGGTTTACACCGAAGATTTTGCGACAATGGCGCGATATATCGCACTTTCAGTGCCAGAACGTAAGCATACGCTTGCGTCTTTGGTAGGGCTCGCTCAGCACGGCACAGCGTCTTCTCTCGAAGCGCTCGCGTTCGTCGACGAAGTTATGAGCTGGCTGCCGGATTTTGCAGATAGCTGGCTGGACCAGAACAATCCGACCCGCGATCAGTCGATCAATCTGGTCTGATCATTTTCGCTCAAGCAGGCGATACCGGGTAGCGTAATCATCCTTCTCGCCTGCAGGCACGTCTTCGGAATCCAGCTCGGTCCACTCTTCCGGATTGAACAACGGGAAGTATGTGTCGCCCTCAATAGCGGCATCCACTTCTGTGATGTGCATGCGGTCTGCGTGACGAATAGCTTCTTCGTAAAGACCCGCGCCGCCTATAACGAACACCTCATCCACGCCCGCTTTCTGCGCCATTGCGCTTGCCATTGCGTAAGCTGAAGCAAGGTCGGATGTGAGCCACGCATCTTCGGCGCGGTAATCAGAGTTCCGGCTGACCACGATATTCGGTCGGTTCGGAAGCGGACGGCGCGGCAGGCTTTCCCAGGTTTTTCGCCCCATAATCACCGGTTTTCCGCTCGTGAGTAATCGAAAGCGCTTCAGGTCCGTCGAGAGCTGCCATGGCATGTCACCATCGCGGCCAATGACACTGTTCTTCGCTCGCGCAACGATCAAAGAGCGGAAAATCTGTGTGTCGGTTCGGGCCAATTGTGCATCCACCTTGAGAAATGATAGAACCGGTCCACTTGATACCCGCACACGGGCAATGAGCAAGTGACGAACGGGTAGATTTGGGGCGAGGGGCAGAGAATGCAGGATGTTATCGGGCAATTTCTGTCCGCGATTTTTTACCGGTCCAACATCAGTGCTCTGGCTGACCTGGCCGAACCGGCAAATCTTCAGCACGCATTAATTGTATCCGTTCTGCTTGTCGTCACCGCCGCTATCATATGGATTCTGAAAGGGCGTAGCTGGGCGTTTATTTATGTCGCGCTGATTCCTGCTCTCAACTGGTCCTTTGGAAATGTCGATAGCATCAGCTTTATCGAGCCGAATGAGACCTTCCCGCATGGCGTATTGATCAATCCGCTGACCATGGTCACGGGCCTTGTGTTTGTACTTAGAGATTTTGTGCAGAGGGAGATCGGCCATAAAGTGCTCATCGTCATGGCGATGGCGATTGCATGGTCATTCTATTATTCCTGGGCTGTGATTGCGGTGGCATCCGGCATTGCATTTGCTGTGTCCGAGACCGTCGACTGGCTCCTTTTCACCTTCACCAAGTACCGTCTTTCAACCCGTATTTTGCTATCGAGCGCGCTGGCAGCACCGATCGATACAACCGTATTCCTGTACGGCGCAGATCTGGCACAAGCTATGGCTGGAATCGCCGAACGTGGATCGCAACTCCATCCGGCAAACTGGATTGTGTTTGTGATCGGTAAAATGGTCGGCGCTGTCGTCGTGTCATGGATGATCCGGAGACGCGAAGACCGCGGCGAGGTTGACCCTAAGGCCGCCTGATTAACCCTGAACGGGCTGTGATGGCCTCAAGACTGCATCGTGTCGCGAAACTGAACCATAACGACACGGACCATTGGGATGAAACTGGAATACGGCCTGCTAATCGCACTTATTGCCAGCGTAGCCATTATTGGCTGGACACATCTCAGTGCCGAACTTGGTCTGACGTTTCAATCGCTTGGTCTCGTGACCGGCGGTGAGCCTGCCGAAACAGGCACACCGGCTATAGAGGTTGTTGATCCAGCCTAATGGGCCAGTGCGAGCGCAGGCCCCTGATCTGCACGCAGAAGGCTCTTGCTCACGCCGCCGAAGATGAACTCTTCCAGACGGTTATGACCGTAAGCTCCGGCGATGATAATGCCGGCGCTCTCATCTGACGCGAGTTTCAGCAGGCCTTCGGCAACATTGCCGTTGAAGTTGGTCGCTTCAGATGCAATGCCGAAACGCTCAAGATACGCCTGAACGAATGCTGGATCCTCACTGCCATTGCGGTCCTGTGCGTCAATCCGGTTGCTGTTCTGCGCAATGATGATCCGGTCAGCGGCTTTCAGAACCGGCGTGTGAAAGCGTACAGCGCGAGCGGCTTCTGGGCTGCCATCCCATGCAATAATCACGGTGCCGTTATTCGCAGGCTCGTCCGTGCCGCAGGCTATGACCGGCAAACGTTTGTCCAGCAGAATGCTCTCGAATGCGAGACCATGATCTGAACCATCTGTGACGCACTCGTGCGGCGTGACGAATGCATCAGATAGCATGGAGATGCGAGGATAGACTTCGCTTGGAAGGCCTATTTCGTGTTCGATCTTACGCTTTTCTACCGGAACGCCTTCGTCGTTGCAGACTTTGTGGAACAGCGTCTCCAGCTTTTCGCGGGCTTCTTTTTGCGCATCGCGAATACCATCAGCCAGTGTTCCGCCGGTCGCGATCATCACGCCATGCATGCTGACGCCTGTCATCAGCATGGCGCGTGCCGGATCAGGCATGGCTGAAACGCCTACGAGCGTTGTATCCAGCTTAAGCGCAAGGCGCGCTGCGAGCTTGAGTGAATTTTCGAGGCTGAATTCGCCTTCGGTCAGGGCTGCGTGCACAGTCATTGTCGCGTCCTCCTCTAAAAGGCAGGGAATTACCCTGCTGTTAGTATGGATTTTGTCTTAATGAACGTGAACTACAAGTAGTCAGTTCCGCGCAGTCTGAAATAAACCTGAGTATCGACTAAACGGCGATTGGTGCTCGAATGCCCGGGTGAGCCTCATAGTCGGTGAGTTTGAAGTCGCTGCGTTCCCAGCCGAAAATGTCGTTACGGTCCGTGTTCAACAGCATACGCGGTGCCGGTTTCGGCTCACGAGACAGCTGCAGTCGCGCCTGATCCAGATGGTTCACATAAAGGTGAGCATCACCGAGCGTATGGACGAACTCGCCCGGTTTTAGTCTGCAGGCCTGTGCCATCATCATGGTTAGGAGGGCGTATGAGGCGATGTTGAACGGGACGCCGAGAAACACATCAGCCGAGCGTTGATAGAGCTGGCAGTTCAGTTTGCCATCCATCACGTTGAACTGAAACAGACAATGGCAGGGCGGCAGCGCCATGTCGTTTACATCTGCAGGGTTCCAGGCAGATACAATGAGACGGCGCGAATTCGGATTGTTCCGGATTTCATCACGCACCCATGTCAGCTGGTCGATCGTTTCGCCGGTTGGAGCAGCCCATGATCGCCATTGCTTGCCATAGACGGGGCCAAGTTCACCGTTCTCGTCAGCCCACTCATCCCAGATCGAAACGCGGTTCTCCTGTAGATATCGGACATTCGTGTCGCCGTTAATAAACCAGAGCAGCTCATAGATGATTGACTTCAGATGCAGCTTTTTGGTTGTCAGAAGTGGAAACGTATCAGACAGATCGAAGCGCATCTGGTGTCCGAACACTGCTTTTGTGCCGGTTCCGGTACGATCTCCGCGCTCAACACCGTCTTCAAGGATGCGTTTTAGAAGGTTCAAATATGTAATATCTGCGGAATCTGAGTTATTTTTGACTTCAGGTTGTGTTGCGTCAGCGTTCACGTTCTGCATCCCGTTTACCTTGTCTCACTTACAGACATCTGAAAAAGTATGTCTTTTTATCGAAAATGAATCATCACGTCTGTGTGGTTAACCATCGCCGAACCTTATGGTTAGTAAACCTCTTAAGATCAGACGATGATTCGGCGTCGCGAGTTATCTCCCGTGTAGGAGTTACCAACAATAATACGGCCCATACATTCAGCGAAGTGTGGGTGAAATGCTGAACGCGGGACGGACATTCATAAAGGCATTGAGAGAGCGCGATGGCAATGTCACGATGACATTCGCATTGACGCTTATTCCTTTGATGATGGTTGCCGGTCTCGCCATCGACTTTTCACGTACTGAAGGTTCTGCCACTCAGGTTCAATCCGCGCTCGATGGCGCTGTTCTCGCGGCAGCTCGCGCTCTTCAGGATGACCAATCCGACGCGCAAATCCGACAGACCGGGCGCGTTTATTACGATGCGACCGTTTCTGCGAACAATGTGAATGCTAGCTGTGCTAACCCAATCTTCGAAATCGACCGTGTAAACCACCAGGTAGTTTCCAGTGTGACGTGTCAGGAGCGGACTACCCTCTCTGGATTGCTGGGCATGGAGACACTTGAATTCACCCGCTATGCGGAAACGGATTATGGCGTGGGAAAGCTCGACGTCGTCTTCATGTTCGATACGTCAGGGTCTATGGGCGATAATGATCGCATGCTCGATCTGCAGCATGCTGCACGTGACGCAGTTCGCACCATCTTGAATAGCGAAGTTGAAGACCCTGATGATGTGCGCATTGCGATCTCGACATACGCGTCAGCGGTGAATGTCGGAGAAGATCTGTTCGAGACTGTTACGGACGAAGAACCGGATCAGTATGAGTGTTCCCGCTGGAGACGGCGTGGCCGCAGCAATAATTATTATTGCCAGCGCTGGGAGCAGGTTACAGACACGTGCGTCACTGGCCGCGAGGGCGCTCAGAAATATACTGATGCAGCACCGGGTTCTGGCGCATGGATGCGATATGAAACAACATCCTGTAATTCGGCGGGTCTCACGCCACTGACCAACCATCAGGGCACGCTTATTTCTGCGATCAGCACGATGCCGACATCCGGTGGTACTGCGGGGCATCTGGGAATTGCGTGGGCCTGGTATCTGATTTCGCCGGACTGGGCGGGCATTTGGGGTTCGGATTCCGTACCTCGCGCTTATGACGAGCCAGATTCTACCAAAGTCGCCATTCTCATGACCGATGGTGAATTCAATACCGATTATATGAGCAATGGTAATTCTTTCGACCATGCCCAGCGGTTTTGCGATGCGATGAAAGCGGAAGGTATTGTGATCTACACTGTCGCCTTTCAGGCGCCGCAGCAGGGGCAGAACATTCTGAATTATTGCTCGTCTGGTAGCGAGTATGCGTTCAACGCTTCAAATGGCGAGCAATTGGAAGAAGCGTATCAGGCAATTGCCACGAACATCTCCGATTTGCGGATTTCTCACTAAGCGGTTCAAAACCTGCCTTTCAATGGCCGAAAATCACCACTATATATGTTCTGTTCTTCGGAACTATGGCGATAAACGCGCACGTAATAAGCGGTTTGGACCCGGGGGCGGTACCCGGCGGCTCCACCAATAACTCTGCTCATTAGGCGGAAGGTGAGGGGCCGAAATAGGATCGACAGACGTGTAAAGGTGATGCCTTCGCCCGGATGAGCTCCGTTAGAAGCTCAACTTGCAAATAGTTGCTAATGACAACTTTGCTGAAGGTGAACTCCTCGCAGCGTAATGCTGTGCGGAAACTAACCGCTTAAACTCCTGGATGGTTTAGCTCGTCCAGGCGGGGCCCGGAGGCGCCTGGCAACAGAAGCCTCCACTTTATCCATTTGCTCTCGTATCGCTTCGCTCACATTGAGCGCGCTCAGGGGCGCTGTCTGTATTCCGTACTGCGCGTGTCAGCTATGATTAGCAGCTGTCGATCAATCCTCTGAGCTCCAGCTCCATGTCTGGCGACAGCTGCTGGACCGCGTACTACCATCCGGAGATTCATATTCCGAACACTGCCTGCCATCGCGGCCGCGACGTGATTCTGGAACTTCAAGACGCTCTTCCAGCCTGTCTCGAGCTGGATTGTCGCTATTTGTATTCGCGGACTGAAATCCGCCTTCGAGGCTCCAGTCTGAACTTTCAACTGGTTGCGAGCTCCGGGAATAGCTCATTGCCGCTGTAGCGGGCATCCGCTCAAGATCCGGATCGAGCGAGATCGCCTCGCGCCAGGCCTCAGTTTCCGCGAGCGTTGGTGAACGTTCCTCCATAGAGCCATCTTCGAAAACGGTCTCCACGTAAGGCACTTTCTGGCCGTCAGAGAGGGTAACAGTAATGATATCGACACTTGTGACACGTCTGGCCACCTGTTCATCGTCCTCTTCGAATGAAAGCATCTGTCCCCAGCGAGGAGCCAAGTCTTCATCATGTGCCTGCAGGTTATCTGTTGTCTGTGAGCCTTCTGTCGCGGCGTAAGCTGCTGCGGCGAGCTCTGAACGCTCATTACGGATCTCTTCAGGAACTGCGGGGTCTGGCTCCGTGGCACATGTCTGGAAAAGGACCGCGCTCGGAGAACTGCAATCTGGATTGTTAGCTTGAGCTAAAGCGGGCAGGCCAGTTAGTGCGGCCGCATATAGGGCGATTTTAGCAAGTGACATATCTGTACCCTCCGTAACGACGGCAGGCCGCCGATACGGAAAGATACCATATTTCAGAAGTTTCCGAACATCCCCTGTTCAGAGGGTCAGCCGTAAACGACTGAAATCTGCTGTGCGACGAGAGCAGGGCGTTCCTGACCTTCAATCTCAACAGTCGACTCATTGATCATTTGCTTGCCACCGGACTTCTCGGTGACAGAAATGTTCTTCATGCGCAGACGGACCTTGGACCCAACGCGGACCATGTTGGTAAAACGGACTTTGTCCGACCCGTAATTGATGCCGCGGGAGACGCCGGTGATCTGCAGAACTTCAGATGACAGCATCGGAAGCAGGGAAAGCGTTAGGAAGCCGTGTGCAATCGGGCCGCCCATTTCCTTTGTCGCGCGCTCAACGTCTACGTGGATCCATTGGTGATCGCCCGTTGCATCTGCAAACAGGTTTACGCGATCCTGATCAATGACGTGCCAGTCGGATACACCGATTTCCTGCCCGATGATGGATTCAAGATCTGCGTATGCGACTTTCTTTGTTTCAGCCATGTGTCTTCTCTTCTCGTTTAAATAATTCTGCTGTCTGATTTGCCCCAGTACCGGTCACGGACGAGGCGTTTGTAAAGTTTGCCCGTTGGGTGGCGCGGCAGTTCGGGATCGAAATCCACGCTTTTCGGGCATTTGATTTTGGAAAGTTGCGACTGGCAATAGCGGATAAGCTCATCACCGAGTTCATCATTCGCGGTTACGCCGGGCATTGGCTGGACCACCGCTTTCACTTCTTCTCCGAATTCGTCATTGGGTACGCCAATCACGGCTACGTCAGCGACCTTTGGATGCGTAATCAGCACGTTTTCAGCTTCCTGAGGATATATGTTCACCCCGCCGGAAATAATCATGAACGCCTTGCGATCCGTCAGATAGAGGAAGCCGTCTTCGTCCAGCTTGCCGATGTCACCGAGTGAGGACCAGCCATCCTTGAACGGGTGACAGGCTTTCTTCGATTTCTCTGGATCGTTGTGATAGGTCGGCGGCGTGGTGTCAGAGAAGTAGATCATGCCTTCTTCGTTAGGGCCAAGTTCGTTGCCTTCCTCATCGCAGATATGCGGGACGCCATGCAGGGGTTTGCCCACGCTTCCCTTGTGGGTCATCCAGTCGGGCGAGGATATCCATGTCAGGCCGTTTCCTTCAGAGCCGGCGTAGTATTCGTGGATGACCGGCCCCCACCATTCAATCATTTGCTCTTTAACCGGCACCGGGCATGGCGCTGCAGCGTGTACAGCGAATTTCAGGGATGACAGATCATACTGCGCGCGAGTTGCTTCAGGCAGTTTGAGCATTTTAACAAACATGGTTGGTACCAGTTGCGTATGCGTGACCCGATATTTTTCCACCAGTTGCAGGAAGGTTTCAGGATCAAACTTTTCCATGATGATCGCCGTCGCGCCGATAGACATTGCGGTCATGGTCCAGCGAAGTGGCGCGGCGTGATAGAGTGGGGCCGGGGAGAGATAAATACTGTCTTCAGTAATTCCGCCTGCGGCGCTTAGGATCATGCGTAGTACGCTGTCTGCCCCAATAGGTTTGTCCGGATCGAGCGGTGGGCGAATACCTTTCGGGCGCCCTGTCGTTCCAGACGAGTAGAGCATGTCCGCGCCGGCGCTTTCATCGCCAATCGGGGTGGGAAGCATGCCGTCGCCCAATGCCTCATAGGCTTCATAGCCTTGGATCTCTCCGCAAACGCTGAAATAGCGTTCCATCCTGGTGATACCCTTCACCTCTTTTGCGGCTTCTGCGAGGTCGGGACAGGAAAAGAGCACTCGCGCGCCGGAGTCCTGCACGATGTAGTCGATTTCAGGTGCGGTCAGGCGAGACGAGATGCAGGTGAAGTACAGGCCGGACCGCTGTGCTGCCCAAGCGAGCTCCAGATACTCGATCGAGTTCGTCATGAAGAATGCGATCGTGTCGCCTTTCTTCAAACCAATCGATCTGAAAAACTGTGCCCCTTGATTTGATCGCGTTTCAAGCTCGCCAAAGGTGAGCGTCTCTCCGGTAGCAGCCATGATAATTGCCGGCTTGTCCGGATGTTTAGCCGCGTGAATGCAAGGGTGGAATGTCTGTTCCTCCGCCATGCGCGTTTCCTTCCCGATTTTTTATATTTTCGAGAGGATGGCGCGAGCAAAGGGCACTGTCTAGCGGTGACGCTGGGGCAGGTAATCTGAAAAGAATGAGACGCTGGGTTGTCCCGCGGAGCTGAACTAGCGTTTCAATTCTGTCGGATCAGGGTGATCGTGCCATCCCGATAAGCGGCCAGACAGTCGGTTGCATCATTGCGAATATCGCTGTCGAGCAGAACTGTTGTGGACATGCCGTCGCCTTCGAAGCGTGGATCATCGCATTCGCCATCTTCTGCCCAGCGCCCGTTGTCGACGCCAAACAGAATGCCATCGTAAAGCGTTCCGCTGGCTGCAGCCTGTGAAATGAACGTGACGCGTCCCTGCTGGTATGCGTTCAGACAGTCAGTTGCGTCGGCCTTTTTGTTCTCATCCAACGGTTCGCCCTCAGCCATTGCTTCGCCTTCAAATCGCGGGTCGTCGCATTCGTTGTCGTTGGCGAAAACGCTCGTATCGGTACCAAAATTAATGCCATCATAGTGGCGTGGACGAGTAATCTCTTCTCTCAGTTCGAGGCGGTCCTCCTGATACGCGGCCAGGCAATCTGATGCGTCTGCGCGGATGTGTTCATCGGTGAGAAGCACCTGCGTCATGCCTTCACCAATGAAGCGACGATCGTCGCATTCGCCGTCATTTGACCAGATGCCGCTATCATCGCCGAAGTCGATTCCGTTATAGGTGACTGGCGAGAAATACGCGTTGCGAATGGTAATTCGGTCTTGCTGGTATGCCGTCAGGCAGTCGGTTGCATCGGCCTCGATATTGCTCTGCTCAAGCGGCGGGCTTGCCATGCCCAGCCCCTGAAATCGTGGGTCATCGCATTCATTGTCATTGGCGAAATCACTTGAATCAACGCCAAATGTAATGGTTTCGAACTTGAGCGGCTCGGTGATGGGCGTGCGCAGCTCCAACTCGCCTGACATCCAGGCCGCGATGCAGTCAGATGCATCCGCCATGATGTTTGCATCGGTGAGCAGTACGCGTGTCATGCCGTCGCCTATGAAGCGGCGATCATCACACTCATCATCGTCGGCATAAGGGCTGCTATCGTCGCCAAAATTTACCCCGTCGACCATGCGTGGAGCGATATAGGCGCGGCGCAGAAATATGCGGCCGGCCTCATATCCGGAGAGGCAGTCCGACGCGTCTTTCTCCACTGCGACGGATAATCCGCCGATAATAGACATGTCGGGGCCGACAAAGCGCGGGTCGTCACATACGTCGTCATTAGCGAACTGACCTTCATCAATGCCGAACAGAATGCCTTCCTGAGAGTAAGGCTCTTCAATCTCAACAATGAGGCGGATCGCACCGTTTCGGTAGAAGAACAAACAGTCGGATGCATCAGCTTCTATGTTTTCCTCGTTCAGGAACTGGGCCATGCCCGTTCCCTGAAAGCGAGGATCGTCGCATTCGTCATCATTGGCCCATTCGCTGGAATCAACGCCGAAATTGATGCCATCGAATGTGTAGGGCTCATCGAAACTGGTGCGCAGAGCAATCGTGCCGGCCTGAAATGCGACCATGCAATCTGTGGAATCGGCAAGAATGTTTTCGTCCTGCGTATATGTCGCCATGCCGCGTCCGCGGAAGCGCGGGTCGTCGCATTCCCCATCGTGAGCCCATCGACCGCTATCTGTGCCGAACTCCACGCCGTCATACGTTACTAAATCTGTGTTTCTCAAAAACACAGTTCCGCTTTCAAAAGCCGCCTGACAGTCTTCTGCGTCACGGCCCTCATTTCGGCGAGACTGGAAACTGGATGCGTCAGGACCTGCAAAGCGCGGATCATCGCATTCGCCGTCATTGGCAAAGCGGCTCGTATTGTCACCGAAATCGAGTGAGTCCTGCGCGGAAACAGATTCGCCTGCCAGGCAGAGAGACGTCGCCAACGCCAGTGTTATGAAGATCCGCACATTCGCATCCTTAAAAGTCCGTGCTTTCAGTTTTGCGAGAAAACGGGTCTGGTCAACCGTGAATTCAGGGGTTCGGACGGTGTTTAATGGGCTGAAGACCACGTCGAGACGCTAAACCGAGTATGAACGAAAGGGCTCGTTTACCACAACGAAGCATTCAGACTGGGTTCAATGCGGGTTCGTCATATTGGCTGAATGGAAGGAGAATTTCCCATGCAACTGAAAGCCATTACCTCTGGAGTAGCTCTCGCCGCGATGATGGCGATCACCCCCGCCGCCAACGCCCAGTCCTCTTACTGGAGCTATGACGGTCAAACGAATTACAGCTCGTATTCTTCCTGCGAAGAAGCGCGCAGCACACGTACAATGAACGGCGCGGCGATTGGCGGCCTTCTGGGTGCCGGTGCTGGAGCGATGGCTGGTGGTGATGACACCCGTAACGCGATTGTCGGTGCGATGATTGGTGCCGCAGCCGGTGGCATTGTCGGCAACCGTCAGATCCAGTGTTCAGAATACCAGTATCCGAGCCAGAGCTCGTCTTACTCCACAACGTCAAACACGCGTTATGTAAGCAGCCAGCCGACTTACGGTCACACATCGTCCCATGGTTACTACAGCAACGGCCAGTACAATAACGGCCACCATAACCAGGGCTATCAGACCACATATCCATCCCGCTCGTACACTACGACACGGACGCACAATAACGGCTATAGCAGCAATAACCGCTATGGCAGCAGCACCTACAATAACGGCTATAACAATAGCGGTTACCAGTCCGGTCGCACCTATACGACAACGCGGACGTACAGTTCCCAGCCGACCTATAACTACGGCAACAACAGCAACTATGGCCACAATGGCAGCTATTCGAACCACGGCAGCTATCAGTCCAATAGCGGCTTTAACAACGGCTACCATAGCGGCAGCACATACCAGACTTCCAATCGGTATTCGCAGCCAACATACAGCTATCAGCAGCCTGCAACACAGCGCTGGAGCTATGACGGCGAGACCATGTTCCGTTCTTATGGTGAGTGTGACGAAGCCCGCCGTAGCCGGACCCTCGCCGGTGGTGGTATCGGCGCCCTCGCAGGTGCAGGCCTTGGGGCCATGGCCGGTGGCGATGATACACGAAATGCAGCAGTCGGCGCGGTCGTCGGTGGTGTAATTGGTGCCTATGCTGGTCAGCGTACGATCCGGTGTTCGCAGTACTGATCCGCGCAAATAATTAGGAAGTGACCTCGGGTTATACTTGATTTTACTTCCCAGACACGTCTTCACTCCCCGTCAATCAGACGGGGAGTTTTACCATGACGAAAAGAAAAGAGTTTGAGACGGTCATCCTTGAGGTCGAGGAGGGCATTGCAACGGTTACGCTGAACCGTCCGGAGAAGATGAACGCCTTCACTGGCCAGATGATGCTCGACATCATCGCAGCCTTTGACGAGACAGACGCTGATGATGACGTGAAAGCTGTCATCGTTACGGGTGCTGGCGACCGCGCATTCTGTGCCGGCGCTGACCTTTCTCAAGGCGGTAAGACCTTTGACTATGAAGCGCGTCAGGCAGGCGGCAAGGAAGCCGGTCACGCAACGCAGGAAGATCTGCAACGTGATGGTGGCGGCCGCTGCACACTGCGCATGTATGAAAGCCTGAAGCCAATCATCGGCGCGATCAATGGCGCAGCCGTCGGTATTGGCGCGACCATGCAACTGCCAATGGATGTGCGCATCGCGTCTGACAATGCGCGCTTCGGCTTTGTGTTCTCGCGCCGCGGTATTACGCCAGAAGCATGCTCCAGCTATTTCCTTCCGCGTCTCGTTGGCATCAGCCAGGCACTCGACTGGTGTTATTCCGGTCGCGTTTTCAATGCGCAGGAAGCTCTGGATGGCGGCCTGATCAAAGCCATCTATCCGCAGGCCGAACTCCTGGACGCAGCGCGAGCATGGTGCCGCGAAATCATTGACAACACCGCACCGGTTTCCGTTGCGCTGACACGTCAGATGATGTGGCAGATGCTTGGTGCGGATCACCCGATGGAAGCGCATATCGTCGACAGCCGCGCGATCTTCGAACGTGGCCGTACGCGCGATGCAAAAGAGGGTGTCACAAGCTTCCTTGAAAAACGTAAGCCTGAATATCCTGAGAAGGTATCTGATGGTATTGCGCCGCATTATCCATTCTACCCGGAACGCAAATTCCGCTGGCCGGAAAAAGCTGAATAGTCAGCTGATGATGTCAACGAAAAGGCCTGCTTTTGCAGGCCTTTTTCATGTCGCGAAGATCTGGTCGAAATTGCGGAATGTCTTGAATTCCAGCGCAGTGTTGCTGCCCGGTTCGCGGATGAAGAACGTACCTTGTTCGCCAACTTCGCCCGCAAAGCGGATATAGGGACCAATCTCGAATGGCACGCCCCTGGCGTCTACGCGGTCGGCAAGCGCTTGCCAGTCGTCCCATTGCATGATGATACCGAAATGGAAGGCAGGAACCTGTTGCCCGTCCACTGGGTTTTTGGCCGCTTGATCCATATCATCGACAAGATGGCTGGTGATCTGGTGACCGAAAAAGTCGAAATCCATCCAACGTTCGCTGGTCCGGCAAATGCTTGCGCCGATCACGTCAGTCATGAAGGCTGACGTCTTCTCAAGATTGGCGGTCGGGAAGGCAAGGTGAAATGGTTGCATTGAAGGCGTGTCCTGCTGCGTTTGATATCCCTGCAATTCTATACCAGCGAATCTCTCTGTCATCATGCTTCGATGGTTCTGTGCAAGTCTGCAGAGCTATGCTGCACAGGAGATAAACAGATAGGCGCAGGCATGCTTAACCGGCGTTTCTGAGCGTATCAGACATGTTTTGCTGTGAATAAGGGTTTGCACCGGCAGGCTCTGCCGATTACAGAAATGTGTCGATCGGGCGGAAAACGCCCTGCGGGAAAAGGATTACGGTATGGATTGGGGCTGGGATAACGCACGGGCGCTGCTCGGGCTGGTGGTGATTGTTGGTATCGCCTGGGCTGTTTCGGAAAACCGGAAACTCTTTCCCTGGAAGCTCGTGCTGGGCGCGGTTGGCCTCCAGTTTGTGTTTGCGCTCCTTCTGTTTGCCGTTCCTCCAGTCCGCAACGTGCTGTTCAAAGCAAATGTCGTTGTCGACGGCCTTGAGAACGCGACCCGCTACGGTACAGGCTTTGTGTTCGGCTATATCGGTGACAATACGACCTTCCCGGTAGAGCAGGCTAATGCCAATCCGGCCTTCTTCTTCCAGATCCTTCCAATTGTTATTGTTGTTGCAGCTTTGTCAGCGATCCTCTGGCACTGGCGTATTCTGCGCTGGGTGACTAAAGCCTTTGCATTCATTTTCGCGAAAACCATGGGCCTTGGCGGCGCGACATCTCTGGCTGTGTCTGCGAACATCTTTATGGGCATGACCGAAGCACCGGTCCTCGTAAAACCGTACATCAAAGGCATGACGCGTTCGGAAGTTTTCGTTCTGATGACGACCGGTTTTGCGACGATCGCCGGTTCTGTTCTCATCATCTACACGACCTTCTTGCAGCCGGTTATGGCGAATCCGCTCGCTCAGCTCCTGACGGCGTCTATCGTGGCTGCGCCTGCGGCTGTCGCTCTCGCGCTGACTATGGTGCCTGAAACAGTGGCGATTTCCGACCGTGCGCACGAGCCTGACTTTGAATACGAATCCACAATGGACGCGTTTTCTTCTGGTGCCAGCACAGGTCTTCAGATCGTTCTGAACATCGCAACCATGCTGATCGCAGCGCTCGCGCTTCTCTTCATGGTGAATGCGGCCCTCGGCGCCGCGCCGGATGTAAATGGCGAGGCGCTGTCTATTCAGCGCATTCTCGGCTGGATTTTCATGCCGCTCATGTACATGACAGGCGTCCCAATGGAAGAGGCGGCAAAAGCTGGCTCTCTCATGGGTATCAAAACGGTTTTGACCGAGTTTGTTGCCTTCCTTGACCTTGCGAACACGCCTGCAGATCAACTGTCTGACCGCTCACGCATAATCGTCGCGCACGCGATTTGCGGCTTCGCGAATTTCGGCTCTATCGGTATTCTGATTGGTGGTCTCACCATCATTGCTCCGGAACGCCGCGACACATTCCTCAGCCTGTCATGGAAGACACTTCTGGCTGGTACGCTCGCAACATGCATGAGCGCATGCATTGCCGGTGCGCTGCCAGCATCACTTTTCCTTGGTGGCTGATCTGCCACGTCCTGCGACAAGTTGAGTAGAGTGCGCTCTACTCACTTGATTATTGCGCGACAGGGATACAGATACATCTCATGACGCCCTAAAAACGGGTGCAGGGAGGAAGTCTATGTCGCGTTTGATCCATCTTCTTGGTGCAGGTTCTGCTCTGGTTCTCGGTCTTGCAATGCCTCAGGCATTTGCGCAGGATGCGGAAGATCGGTCATTGCTGCCTCGCGTCGTTGTCGACGGAGATCGTCTTGAAACGGACCCTGGCTCCGTGTCATTCATCGACGAAGACTTGGTCTCTGAGACGCTTGCGGATCACCCTGCAGAAATTTTAAACGTATTGCCTGGTGTGAATATCCACACCAATTCCGGTCAGGAGCATTTGATCGCAATTCGCTCTCCGGTACTGAATGGTGGAGCTGGGCAGGGTAGTTTCCTTGTTTTGCAAAATGGCGTTCCCACGCGGTCGCCTGCGTTCGGAAACGTGAATATGTTGTTCGAACCGCATCATGAAATCGCTGACTCTATCGGCGTAGTGCGTGGTCCGGGCTCAGCGGCCTACGGCTCAAACGCGGTGCACGGCGTGGTGGACCTATTTCTGCCGTCCGCAGAAACAAGCGGTACAGATTTCACCATCAGCTCATCGACCCTTTCCCGCTCGCGCGGCGATATTGTGACGGGAAATGGTAGTCAGGTTTTCGGCCTGTCCGTTCAGCATGATGCAGGCTGGCGTGATGACACGAGCGTTGACCAGCAAAAACTTTATCTGGCTTCAGCAGTCGAGTTTGCGGGCTGGTCCGGGCAGGCATGGCTTTCGGCCATGAACCTCAATCAGGAAACTGGCGGCTTCATTCAAGGCTTTGAATCGTATGAGGACGAGGACGTTTCAGAAAGCAATCCAAATCCCGAAGCCTTTCGTGACGCGCAATTCGCCATGGCGGCTATCGATTTGAACCGCTCCTTCGGCGAGTACGATGTGAATGTCACGCCCTATGCGCGTTGGCAGGAGATGGAATTCCGTCAGCACTTCCTGCCGTATAAAGGCTTTGAAGAAAACAGTCATTCCGCCTTCGGCGTTATGGGCGATGTGACCCGGTATCACGATGACTTGCGCTGGACGATTGGTGGTATGGTCGATGCGGCGAGCGGTGATCTGCTTGAAACACAGCCAGCGCCATTTGGCTTCTTCCCAGGCGATAGCCGTTTCCCTGTCGGCGTTCACTATGATTATACCGTCGAGACGCTGGCGTTCGCGCTCTGGGGTGAGCTGGAATACGAAATCAGTGACAATATTCGGGTTCTGGCGGGACTTCGCGCCGAAACGCATGATTATGACTACACGACGCGCGCGCCATCCGGCGTAAATGGCCGCTTTAATGTGCCAGCTGACCGGTCGGACAGTTTTGATCTGGTGACGCCGAAGCTCGGCATCATCTGGGATGACGCGATTGGCAATGTAGCGCTCTATGCGAACTATGCGCGGGGCCAGCGTGCGCCGCAGGCATCCGACCTTTACCGTCTGCAAAGCCTGCAAACGGTAGGCGAGGTGAAATCCGAAACGCTGGATAGCCTCGAAATCGGCGCGCGCGGTGCGGTTCTGGACGGGCGTCTCTATTTCGATGTCGCCGCCTATGTGATGGAGAAGGAAAATTACTTCTTCCGCGATGCGCAGGGCCTGAACGTCATCGGTGGTCGCACCGACCATGTCGGCATTGAAGGGCAGGCTAGCTTTGAGGTGACTGACACTGTGACGGTGTCTGGTAACCTCAGCTGGGCTGATCACACATATGCGTTCGACCGTGCGGCAAATGGCATTGTGGATGGCAATCAGATCGACTCAGCACCGGAATGGCTTGGTGATCTGCGCATTGCCTGGGCCCCGACGGAGCGGTTCGATGCCAGTCTGAGCGTTGAATATGTTGGTGAGTACTTCACGAATGAAGCGAATACGGCAAGCTATGATGGACACACCGTTGCGTCTGCGCGTGCAAACTATGATCTGACCGACCAGCTTGAAGCCTTCGTTATCATTCGAAACCTGACCGACGAGCGCTATGCCGACCGGGCTGACTTCGCATTCGGCAATCACCGATATTTCCCGGGTGAACCGATGAATGCGACCTTCGGCGTGCGGGCGTCATTCGATTAACGCTGCGTGACGGGTTGAAATTCTTCACTCCCAGACCGACTGTCTAATCAGTCACTGGGAGTGAAACATATGAAATTATATAGTGCCAAAGGCGCACCGAATCCGGATCGCGTAACCTTCTTCCTGAAAGAGAAGGGCAAGCTTGATGAGCTTGAAATCATCGAGCTCGCGCTTCTGGAAGGTGAGCACCGCAGTTCAGACTATAAGTCTGTGAACGAGTTGGCGCGCGTGCCATCACTAAAGCTGGATGATGGCACTGTGATTGGCGAAAGCCGCGCCATCTGTACTTACCTGGAGAGTATTTTTCCCGAGCCTAACCTGATGGGGCGTGATGGGCTGGAACGCGCGCAGATCGAGATGTGGGATCGCCGTGTCGAACTCATGCTGATGATGTCGATCGCAGGCTGGTTCCGTCATGGCCACCCACGCGCTGCGGCTCTGGAAGCAAAGCAGTCTAAAGAGTGGTCCGAGATGTCAGAAGCGCAGACGCTCAAAACGGCTGATTATTTCGACCGTGTTCTGGAGCGGACCGAGTTCGTTGCTGGTGACCGTTTCACCAATGCCGATATCACACTGTTTATTTGCATGAATTTCGGTCTGTACATGCGCTGTAAGCTCTGGGAAGGGCGGCCTAATCTGTCTCGTTGGTTTGAGGCGATGCAGGCGCGCCCTATGGCGACTAAAGCCTAGCTGTTTGGCCGCTTGCGCAGGATTTTGATCGTTCCAGAGAAATTGAGGCAGGGCGTTCCGTTGGCGGTGACGACACCGCGTACGAACACAACTGAACGGCCTGCTTTCAGAACTTCGCCGCGCACTTCCATAAGGTCGCCCACGGACGCGGCGCTGAGAAATTCCGAATTCATGGAAAGCGTCACGCCCGGGGTTTCGTCATTGATGATTTCATCGGTGATGACGAACAGTCCGAAATCGGCAAACGACATCATACAGCCGCCATGCATATTGCCATGGCCGTTCATATGTCGAGGCTCTGCGCGGAAGGCGCCCACCATTTCGCCATTGTCGTCTTTCTTCATGTAAAAAGGGCCGACCAGCTGGGATTCATAGGCATCGCCTTCCCAATAATTCCAGTCAGCGAATTCGCCCTCGGTCTTTAGCGTGTACCCCATAGAAAACGGCCCTGTTCGTTACAATCAGGACCGTCTTTAAGTTCTCAGCAGAGTTAGGTCTAGGCCTCTAGCGAATCTGGCGAACCTGTCCGCCACCAATCACGCTGCGGTTCACTTCAGGTGAGCCGATATAGCCGATTTCGCCGCCGCCAATGATGGAGACATTCAGCTCTGTCGCTGCCGCTACGTCAATTTCGCCGCCACCAACAATAGAGATGTTCACTTCGCTCGCTTGGATAGAGCGCGCATCAATGTCGCCGCCACCGACCAGGGCGATATTCAGCTCGCTTGTGTTGGGGAAGTCGCCATCAATCATCATGTCGCCACCACCAGTGATCGCGATGTTATCGATAGAGGGAAGGGTGACCACAATTGTGTCTGCATGGTTGTCACGGCACTGACGGTCACATTCAAGAACGAGCGTGTCGCCATCGAGGCCCACAAGCCAGCCTTGCGCTTCAGCTTCCTGATTCACAGCGAAGGTACGACCGTGCTGGATATGAACGTCACCACCACCACGAAGTTCGAGGCCGTCAAAATTTGATTGAGTAATGTTCTGGGAGCCCACGAGATCAAGATCATCGTCGTCAGCATTGATG
>QGCY01000067.1_pt1 | contig 28206 bp, 39 predicted proteins | sample 4708041 | NCBI WGS metagenome assembly QGCY01 (sample SAMN08941164, study PRJNA450518) | Sediment metagenome, whole genome shotgun sequencing project. | biome: grassland soil; feature: grassland; material: soil; isolation source: soil 14 days enrichment with methanethiol and mixed carbon source ... | reverse complement strand
GGTGGTTGGCGGCCCTGCTTGGGTAGATGCGCTTTGTGCTGTCTTGATTGCTTTTTGGATGCTGCATAGCGCTGTGGGGATCGGGCGTAAAGGGATCGATATGATCTTGGATCGGGAGCTCCCCGATGATGAGCGTAAGGAGTTGCTTGCGTTGATTCGTAAGCATCCGGATGTTTTAGGTGTTCATGATTTGCGCGCTATTCGATCGGGGATGAAAGTGCTGATCTTTTTTGATATTGAGGCTTCCGCTCAGATGAGCCTCGTGCAGGCGCATGATATCACGAAGGATTTGGAGGCCGAAATTCTGGAGTTATATCCGGGAGCGGAGATTATGATTCACGTTGATCCGCATGGCGATATAGATGATAGCCGCCATAGTGTTGAAGGCGTGCATCATTAGAGTATGTTATTTATGCTATTTTATAGGTATAATAATTACTATTAATTGTCTTTTTTGTTGACCTGTTGGCGTGGATGTATTGTTATGTTTACGTTTTGTTAAATTGAATTTGTTACAACTAGATGTGTAAAAGCGCTTAGATTGCGCTGTTTTCGATTAGGGTTTGCGTTTTAATGTTTAAGAAAAAATCTCCACAATATGTTGCGGATGAAGGTCGACAGGTTAGTTTAGAAGCTGTTAGCCCTTATGGCTTTTTATACAAATGGGGTGAAAAGTCCGTAGAAATTTTTTCAGAACCTTTAGTGGAGGGAGATGCTCCGTATAAAGTGAGTGTCCCTATAGGAGATATTTCGCGATGGGATACCCCTGATTCTGAGATTCAAGCGCAAGAGCTCATTGTTATTATTCAGCACCTGCAAGAGGCGTTTGATGCTTTGGGGATTGAAGTGGAGTTTGATGAATGACGGATACTCCACAGAGTCTGCAAGATGAGTTTGTTAATACTGCTTTTTTAGATACGAGTTCTCCGCATGATGGGGCAGTATTCTTTTCGGGGCCTAAGGCAAAAAGAAAAGCGGTTCGCTTAGCTAAGACGGATCCTGATAATTATAAAACCGTAGTGAATACGCCAGCATTAAAAGCTTTTAATGCATATCAACCACATTATTTTGGTAAGAATGCATCTTTTTCTTTGCAGGAGGCTTATTTTATTGGTGATTGTATTAGTGAGTATTTTGCCAGTAATGCAACGGGCACGGTGCATGTTTATTTGGATGGGGTTAAGCCACATGGTACTTTTAATCGGGTCGAGCTACCTGAATTGCTCGAAAATCCTGATGTAACTGGATTTTTAGTCTATGATTTATCCCCTGAGGGTGGGCTTTCTCCAGATGGGGAGGCGATGACAAAGGAAAAGTTGCAATCTTATGTTAAGTCATGTACTGATAGGCGGTCATTTCGGGGTATTGGGCAAAGCTTAGGCGAATCTTTGACGCCGGTTGATTTGGGGTAGAAAAGACTGTGTTGTTGTTGACTTAAGGTTTTTTGCAAATTGGAAGAAGATTTTAAATTAAAAGCTGTTTTTACGGCTCAGAGCTCTCCTTTAGTTGTTCCAAGGGATCGTGCGGTTTTCTTTTCTAATCAAAGGAATCGGAGAGCTGCTGTCGATTTTTGTCGTCGTAATGCCGATGATGGGTATTTGACCTTGATGGATACGGAGTTGTTGAAGGCGCTTCAGCCTTTCAACCTTTCGGATGAGGATAGTGGTTTTTCTCGAGAAGAGGCTTTTGATATTAATGCTTTGGCAAGTTCTCGGTTTGCGCGCAGTGCTTCGGGGTCTGTGATGGTCTTTTATGATAAGGTTTCAGATCAGAGCACCTTTTTTACGCTTGAGCTACCATTGCTGTTATCTAATGGTGATGTAGGCCTCATTAACGGCGCGCCTAAGAGTACGTTTGCTCATCTTTCCAAGCCTCTTTTAGCGCCTCATTCTGAATTGATCTCTAGGGAGCAGCTATACGGGGACGGTTTTGTGCACTCGTGATTTTCTGTAATGGGAGGCATGTGAGGAAGGGAAAGTGGAGCGGGTGAAGGGAATCGAACCCTCGTATGCAGCTTGGAAGGCTGCCGTTCTACCATTGAACTACACCCGCAATGTATGGATGCGGTTATAAATAAACTTTAGCCAAACTGCAAGGGGCTTTATAGTTCTAATGCTTTTTCTGCTTCTGCGGGGCTTATTGTGATTTGTTTATTGTCGTTGATTGGATCGCTATCGATCAGGGTGGCATTCTGACCATCTTCGAGCATGATCCACGGCGTATTATTCTGACCAGAGCTTTCTCTTTCCACAAAACGGGTGGTGCCTGGGCTTGAACTTTCGAGCTGCGCGGTCACATAAAGGGCTCTCAAGGTGTTTTGCACGTCTTGGATAGGGGTGGGTTTATTTGCGAGACTATTGAAATCTTGGGTTACTTCTCGGCCCAGATTGCCTAGAGGTGTTGCCGCCAGCAAACATGACAGGACGCTGAGTGAGGCAGCGATGTAATGATCGTGTGAAATGTCTTTGATAGCCTCTAAGGTATGAGCGGTTTCAAAGGCGACTTCTGCCCCAAAGGTAGTGAGTAACATGCCATATAACAAGCCGTTTTGCGCATCTGCATTTTTGAAGATTCGCGGTGCATAAGGGATCGTCAGTATTGAATTTTTGAGCCCTTTAACAGTGTTGTTAAAAATTTCTGGTAATTTAACGGGGACGGAGGCAACTTCTGTCCCTATTTCTTTAACGGCGTGTGCGGTGATGCCTAATGTTTGTTTTAAACGCTGAAGGCTGGACATGTTTTTACGCCGTTTTTTTTCTTCTTCCGTGCCGTAAATGCGAGCCTGATCCAAGGTTCTTTCTAAAGCTTGTTTTGATGTGTGCTCTGTTTTATGGGCTTCATCAATTTTGATGTCGGAAAGCCTGAGGCTGCGATAGACACGCTTATAATGGGATGCATTATCTGGAAGCGTGTGGTGGTAGCTTTGCGTAATTCGTGCGAGCTTTGTTAACGTTCGTTGATTTTGTGCCAAACGCAAGGCAAAAACTCCTGCGATGGCAGTGCTGGCGCCGATGGCGATGGCGAGATTGCTATTGATTTCTTGTCCGGGCAGGGTGAGCTTGGCAAAGCTGGGGCCGACGGATAAGACTTCTGCGGTGAGGCCTGCCCATAGATTGATTCGTCTTTTCTTTTGGCGAATATGGGCGTTTGCTAAAACATGGGAGAGTGTGTCGTCCGTAATAATATGTTGCTCATTATCGCGAGCATTCACACCAAAATAATCTGTTTCCTCTGGAGGCTCGATGATCAGGCCCTCTATCTGAGGGGCTTTATCTCTTTGAGGGTTTATTGATGGTGGCATGCACAACTCTCTTTTTACATATTTTTCTGATGGTTTTATAGCAAAGCTGATTTTGAAAATCAAATTGCGTTATATTTTTTGCTGTGTTGAGTTGTTTGTGGTTCATGTTTTTTTTGTTTTCCTTTGATTGGGAAAGCTTTGAAAACCCGCTTGACTTCGTTGCTGGGCTTATATAAACAGGGGCATTAATTAGATTACCATCTGGTCAAGGCTTTAAAACAAAAGGTGGGTAAACTTTTACGTTAAAACGAAGGAGAAAAGACGAGATGTCTAAGGAAAAGTTTGAGCGGAACAAGCCGCATTTGAACATTGGTACGATTGGTCACGTTGACCATGGTAAGACGACGCTGACAGCGGCGATTACGAAGTATTTTGGTGATTTTAAAGATTATGACCAGATTGATGGTGCACCTGAAGAGAAGGCTCGTGGTATCACGATTTCTACAGCGCACGTTGAGTATGAGACAGAGAACCGTCACTATGCGCACGTAGACTGCCCAGGTCACGCTGACTATGTTAAGAACATGATTACTGGTGCAGCTCAGATGGATGGCGCGATCTTGGTTGTGAACGCGGCAGACGGCCCGATGCCACAGACACGTGAGCATATCTTGCTTGCCCGTCAGGTTGGTGTTCCGGCTTTGGTTGTATTCATGAACAAAGTTGATCAGGTTGACGACGAAGAGTTGCTTGAGCTGGTTGAGATGGAAATCCGTGAATTGCTATCTTCTTATGACTTCCCTGGCGATGATATTCCTATCGTTGCAGGTTCTGCTTTGGCAGCGTTGGAAGGCCGTGATGCTAATATTGGTGAAGAGAAGATCAAGGCATTGATGGAAGCGGTTGATAGCTTTATTCCTCAGCCTGCTCGTGAAGTTGACAAGACTTTCTTGATGCCTGTTGAAGATGTGTTCTCAATTTCTGGTCGTGGTACTGTTGTTACTGGCCGTGTTGAGCAAGGCGTCATCAATGTGGGTGACGAGATTGAGATTGTTGGTATCCGTGATACACAAACAACAACATGTACTGGCGTTGAGATGTTCCGTAAGTTGTTGGATCGTGGAGAGGCTGGCGATAACGTTGGTGTTCTTCTTCGTGGTACGAAGCGTGAAGATGTTGAGCGTGGTCAGGTACTTTGTAAGCCTGGTTCAATTACACCTCACAAAAAGTTCACAGCGGAAGCTTATATTTTGTCTAAAGACGAAGGTGGCCGTCATACGCCATTCTTTACAAAGTACCGCCCACAGTTTTACTTCCGTACAACGGATGTAACGGGTGAAGTTACATTGCCAAGCGGCACCGAGATGGTTATGCCTGGTGATAACATCAATGGTATGGAAGTTGAGCTGATTGCACCGATTGCGATGGATGAAGGTCTTCGCTTTGCGATCCGCGAAGGTGGTCGTACCGTTGGCGCCGGCGTTGTAACTAAAATCGTCGAGTAAGAAAAGTTTAGGAAAAGGAATAAAACAATGGATGCACAAAGCATACGTATCACACTCAAAGCTTTTGATCATCGTATCTTAGATACGGCGACGGCTGAGATTTTGAATACGGCTAAACGCACAGGCGCTAGCGTTCGCGGCCCTGTTCCTTTGCCGAACCGCATTAAAAAGTTTTCCGTTATTCGTTCGCCTCACGTGAATAAAAACTCGCAAGAGCAATTCGAGATGCGTACGCATAAGAGACTTTTGGATATTGTTGAGCCAACACCACAGACAATCGATGCTTTGATGAAGCTGGATTTACCTGCTGGGGTTGATGTTCAGATTAAAATTGGCCAAATGCAGGCCGCGTAATATTAACTGGGAAATAGTTTGGCCCACGTTGCTTAGGTGACTAGGCAACCTCTGGAAGGAGAAAAAGAAATGAGAACCGGACTTATAGCGAGAAAAGAAGGCATGACCCGTATCTTTGATGCGGATGGACGTCATGTTCCTGTGACCGTATTAAAAATTGATAACTGCCAGGTGGTTGCTCACCGTACTGAAGAAAAGGACGGTTATACAGCTGTTCAATTGGGTGCGGGTAATGCGAAAATCAAGCGTACGAGCAAGGCAAATCGTGGTCACTTTGCGAAATCCAAAGTTGAGCCCAAGAAAAAGGTTGCTGAATTTCGTGTGTCTAACGAGAACTTGCCGGCGCTGGGCGCTGAGTTGAGTGCTAAGCATTTTTTACCAGGTCAGTTTGTTGATGTGACAGGCACATCCATCGGTAAAGGTTTTGCCGGTGCGATGAAGCGTCATAACTTTGCTGGTTTGCGTGCATCTCATGGTGTTTCTGTTTCTCACCGTTCGCATGGTTCGACCGGTCAATGTCAGGAGCCAGGTAAAGTCTTCAAAGGTAAGAAGATGGCTGGCCAGATGGGTAATGAACGTGTAACGACTCAGAACTTGCAGGTCGTGGCGATTGATGAAGAAGATAACTTGATTTTGGTTAAAGGTGCTGTCCCAGGCTCGAAAAGTGGTTGGGTATTGATCAGCGATGCTGTTAAAAAGCCTTTGCCTGAAGGGGCTCCTTTGCCAGCGGCTGTTATTGAAGTAGCGACACCGGCTCAAGAGCAACAAGATGCGCCAGCTGTTGAAGAGGCTCAAGTAGACTCTCAAGCAGTTGAAGAGAAAAAGGAAGACTAGGTCATGAAACTTGCAGTTAAGACATTAGAAGGTAAGGAAGCTGGCGAAATTACGCTAGAGAAATCCGTGTTTGGTGTTTCTGTTCGTCAGGATATTTTACACCAGATGGTTAATTACCAGTTGGCAAAACGCCGCAGCGGTAATCACAAGGCAAAACAACGCCATGAGATTTCCGGTACAGGTAAAAAGCCTCATGCGCAAAAAGGTACAGGTCGTGCCCGTGCAGGTGATAAGAAGCGTAACATTGACCGCGGCGGTGCTGTGGTTCATGGTCCGGTTGTTCGTGATCACTCGATTAGCTTGCCTAAGAAAATCCGTCAATTGGCGATGCGCATTGCGCTTTCAGCCAAAGCAGCAGACGGTAAGTTGATCATTATTGATGAAGCGAAAGCAAAGTCTCATAAGACAAAAGAGATGGTAGGCGCCTTTAAAGCGTTTGGTGTTGAGTCTGCTGTGATTGTAACGGGCGCTGAAGTTGATGCGAATTTTGCTCGTGCGACTTCGAATTTGCCACGCATTGATGTGATGGCAACGCAAGGTGCGAATGTATATGACATCTTACGCCGTGATGTTTTGGTTTTGACCAAAGATGCGGTGAATGATTTAACTGAGAAGTTGAAAGGGTAGGACCATGGCGGCTAAGAAGAAAGCTGAAGTTCAAGAGTGGATGTATGAGATTATTTCTCGTCCGCATATTACTGAAAAAGCAACGCTGGGCTCTGAGCATAACCAGGTGACTTTTTTGGTATCTAAATCTGCAACGAAGCCTCAGATCAAAGAAGCGGTTGAAACGCTATTTGGTGTGAAGGTTAAAGGGGTGAACACCGTTGTTGCAAAAGGTAAAAGCAAGCGTTTTCGTGGTATGCCGGTGAAAAAGCCGGATGCGAAAAAAGCAATTATTACATTGGAAGAAGGTCAAACGATTGATACTTCTGCCGGGGTGTAATTGATTTGAAAATATGGTGCTCCGCCGATAAAGGAAAAGGAAGAAGATAATGGCATTAAAGAAATATAATCCTACCTCGCCTGGTACACGCGCATTGATCCAAGTGGATCGCTCGCAGCTATATAAAGGTAAGCCGGAAAAAAGCCTGACTGAAGGTTTGAATAAATCTGGTGGTCGTAACAATATGGGTCGTATGACGTCTCGTCACATTGGTGGTGGTCATAAGAAGCGTTACCGTATTATCGACTGGAAGCGCACAAAGTTTGACGTTGAAGGTACGGTTGAGCGTTTGGAATACGATCCGAATCGTACAGCGTTTATTGCTTTGATTTCTTATGCAGACGGCGAAAAAGCTTATATTATTGCACCTCAGCGTTTGGCGCAGGGCGATAAAGTGATTGCCGGTAACAAGGTTGACGTGAAGCCTGGTAACGCAATGCCTTTGAAGAGTATGCCAGTGGGTACAATCATTCACAATGTTGAGATGAAGCCCGGCAAAGGTGGTCAGATGATCCGTGCGGCGGGTGCTTATGGTCAGTTGGTTGGTCGTGATCAGGGTTATGCTCAGATCAAGTTAACCTCTGGTGAACTTCGCTTGGTTCGTGGTGAGTGTATGGCAACGGTTGGTGCCGTATCGAATCCGGATAAGATGAATACGAATATGGGTAAGGCCGGTCGTAATCGTTGGAAGGGCCGTCGCCCTCATGTTCGTGGTGTTGTGATGAACCCTGTTGATCACCCACATGGCGGTGGTGAAGGTAAGTCTTCTGGTGGTCGTCACCCGGTGACGCCTTGGGGTAAGCCAACTAAAGGTGCGAAGACTCGTAAGAATAAAGCAACTGATAAGTTTATTATTAAAAGAAGGAAGAAATAACCATGTCACGTAGTTTGTGGAAAGGCCCTTTCGTCGAGCGCAGCTTGCTGGGTAAAGTAGATAAAGCCCGCAAAGGTGAATTGAAGGGCGTTATTAAAACATGGTCTCGTCGTTCAACAATCTTGCCAAATATGATTGGCCTGACGTTCGGCGTTCATAACGGTAACAAGTTCATTCCTGTTTTGGTTACTGATCAGATGATCGGTCACAAATTAGGCGAATTTGCTCCTACCCGTACTTATTACGGTCATGGTGCAGATAAAAAAGCCAAACGATAAGGTTCTAAGTAGAGGATAAGACAATGGGACAAAAAGCTAACCCTTCACGTACTGCCGCCAATGAAGCGCGCGCTTTCGGTAAGTATTTTTATACTTCGCCGCAGAAGCTGAATTTGGTTGCGCAAACCATTCGTGGTAAGAACGCAGCAACAGCATTGACCGACTTGCAGTTTAACAAGCGTCGTGTTTCTGATGATGTTCGTAAATTGCTGCAATCAGCTATCGCAAATGCAGAGAATAACCACGGTCTGGATGTTGACCGTTTGGTAGTATCAGAAGCAACTGTTGGTAAGACAATGTTTTTGAAACGTTTTCATGCTCGGGGACGTGGCCGTGGTGCCCGTGTCGAGAAAAAAGTTAGTAACATGACCATTACGGTTAAAGAAGCCGCAGAATAAGGAGCATTACAGTATGGGTCAGAAAGTTAATCCAATTGGTTTACGTGTCGGTATTAACCGCACTTGGGACTCTCGCTGGTATGCGGGCAATGATTATGCGGACAAGCTGATCGAAGATTTGAAATTGCGCGAATATGTGCAAGATCGTTTGAAGTCTGCCGGTATCAGTAAAGTCGTGATTGAGCGTGCTGCTCAAAATACGCGTGTGAGTGTTTATACAGCTCGCCCGGGTGTTATCATCGGTAAGAAGGGTGCAGATATTGAGAAGTTACGTCGTGAGCTTTCTAAGCGCTCTAGCGGTGAAGTTTCTTTGAACATTGTTGAAGTTCGTAAGCCTGAATTGGATGCTCAGTTGGCTGCTGAAGGGGTTGCTCAACAACTTGAGCGCCGCGTATCTTTCCGTCGTGCGATGAAGCGCGCAGTACAAGGTGCGATGCGTATGGGATCTAAAGGTATTCGTATTAACGTGTCTGGTCGCTTAGGTGGTGCAGATATCGCGCGTACTGAATGGTATCGTGAAGGTCGTGTTTCTTTGCACACTTTGCGTGCGGATATTGATTACGGCACAGCGGAAGCTTTGACGACTTACGGTATTATCGGTGTTAAAGTTTGGATCTATAAAGGCGACATTATGGAGCATGATCCAATGGCACGTGATAAGCGTTTGCAGGAAAACCAAGGTGGTTCTTCTCGCTCTTAATTGTGTAAAACACAAAAAAGAGTAAAAAGTTCTGGCGTTTCATTTTCGAATGGGGTATAAAGCGCCGAAATTTAGTTTTTGCAAGTGGTTGCAACGTATGGGAACTCTCGTTTTTAAAAGCGAAAAGTCCATGTGAACAATTTTTTATTGCCCGCGTGCGGGTGTGGGTAAACTGGAATAGGATAAAAGGCTAAAAGCAATGTTAGCGCCAAAGAAGTTTAAATTTAGAAAACAGCATAAAGGCCGTATCCACGGTAACGCCAAGGGCGGTACAACGCTTAATTTTGGTACTTGTGGTCTTAAGGCTTTGCAGCCTGAGCGTATTACCTCTCGTCAGATTGAGGCCGCGCGTCGTGCGATGACACGTCACATTAAACGTCAGGGTAAAGTTTATATCCGTATTTTTCCGGATGTGCCTGTAACATCTAAGCCTTTGGAAGTTCGTCAAGGTAAGGGTAAAGGGTCTGTTGATTATTGGGCCTGCCGTGTGAAGCCTGGTCGTATCATGTTCGAATTGGACGGTGTGCCTTTGGATATTGCTCGTGAAGCTATGGATTTGGCGGCGATGAAATTGCCGATCAAAACGAAGTTCGTTACTCGTGTGGGCTTGGATAAAGACGCCGCGTAAGGGAAATAGAGGTTAAGGAATTAGAACGATGAAAAGCGAAGAGTTAAAAACCAAAACCGTTGATGAGCTTGCCAAGCTTTTGCTTGAAAAGCGCAAGGAGCAGTTAAATCTGCGTTTCTTGGCAGCGAATGGTCAATTGGATAAAACACACCAGATTCGTGATACGCGCCGTATTGTTGCACGCATCAAAACGATTTTGGGACAAAAGAAAAGTGAGCAAGCCGATCAAAAGGCTGCTTAAGGATTTTTAAGGAGATTTGAAATATGCCTCGTCGAGTATTAGAAGGAGATGTCGTTAGCGCTAAGAATGACAAGACCGTTACGGTTTTAGTTGAGCGTCGTTTTCGCCATCCAATTTATAAGAAGTATATTAAAAGCACGACAAAATATGCCGCGCATGATGAAAGCAATCAGTTGGCTGTTGGTGATCGTGTTTCGATCATTGAATGTCGTCCGATTTCTAAGTCTAAGCGTTGGTCGGTTGTGACTGGTGATGAAGCAGCGGCCCCAGCGCCTGCCGAGAAAAAAGCAGCAGCAAAAAAGCCTGCGGCTAAGAAAACTGAAGCCAAGGCTGAAGATAAAAAGCCGGCAGCTAAAAAAGCGGCCCCTAAGAAAAAAGCTGAGAAGAAGGACTAATTGCCATGATTCAGATGCAATCAAGAATGGAAGTTGCGGATAACTCTGGTGCACGTGAAGTTCAGTGTATCAAGGTATTGGGTGGCTCTAAGCGTCGTACGGCCAATGTTGGTGATATTGTGGTTGTTTCTGTTAAGGAAGCTATTCCACGCGGCCGTGTTAAAAAAGGTGATGTTCGCCGTGCGGTCGTTGTTCGCTCTAAGTTTGGTTTACAGCGCCCCTATGGTGAAAAAATTCGTTTCGACGGGAATGCTTGTGTGTTGCTTAACAATGCGAAAGAGCCAATCGGTACACGTATTTTTGGCCCAGTAACGCGTGAACTTCGTGCGAAGGGCTTTATGAAGATTATCTCTCTAGCCGGCGAAGTGCTTTAGGGCTTAAGGAATTTAAAGGATCAGTAAAATGACACAGCCAAAGATGAAAATTAAAAAAGGCGACGAAGTGATCGTTTTGACGGGCCGGAATAAAGGCGCGAAAGGCGAGATCTTGAAAGTAATGCCAACAGACAATCGTGTGGTTGTTAAAGGTGTTAATGTTGTTAAAAAGCATCAAAAGCCAACGCAGACTGCTGCGGGTGGTATTGTTGAGAAAGAACTTTCTATTAATGCATCTAATGTGGCTTTGGTTGATCCGAAGTCCGGTAAAGCAAGCCGTATTGGTTATAAGCTTACCAAAGATGGTAAGAAGGTTCGCATTGCGAAAAAATCAGGCGAGGAAATTGCCGGTTAATCCGGACGGATAAAAAGGTAAGTGAGAAGAATTATGGCACAAGCGCGTTATAAAGATTTATACGAAAAGGAAATTATTTCTGCGATGCAGGAGAAATATTCCTATTCTAACAAGCATGAGATTCCCAAGCTTGAGAAAATTGTTATTAATATGGGCGTTACCGAAGCGACCCAAGACCGTAAGGCGGTTGAAAATGCAGCTAATGATTTGGCGCTGATCGTGGGTCAAAAGCCTGTCATTACTAAAGCGAAGAAGTCTAATGCATCTTTTAAAATTCGTGAAGGCATGGCTTTGGGTTGTAAAGTGACATTACGCGGCGAGCGTATGTATGAATTTTTGGACCGTTTCATAACGATTGCATTGCCACGTGTTCGCGATTTTCGCGGTATCAATGGCAAGAGTTTTGATGGTCGCGGTAACTATGCGGTCGGTGTGACCGAGCATATCGTATTCCCTGAGATTGATTTCGACAAAGTCGACAAGATTCGCGGAATGGATATCGTGATTTGTACAACTGCTAAGAATGATGAAGAAGCGAAAGAGTTGCTGCGCGGCTTTAAACTTCCGTTCAGAAATTAAGAAAAGGAATTTTGATCAATGGCTAAAGTTGCAATGATAGAAAGAGACAAAAAGCGCGCTAAGCTTACTCAGCGTTATGCTGCTAAGCGCGCTGAGCTCAAAGCAATCATTCGTGATTTGAATGTTGCGCCGGATGAGCGCTTTCAGGCGATGCTGAAATTGGATGCGATGCCACGTAATAGTTCTAAAATTCGCAAGCGTAACCGTTGTGCGTTGACTGGGCGTCCTCGCAGTTACTACCGTAAATTTAATATCTCCCGTATTGCTTTGCGGGATCTGGCATCTCGTGGTGAGCTGCCGGGCGTAACGAAATCTAGTTGGTAAAAGGGTAAGAGGAATAACACGATGTCTATGAATGATCCTCTCGGTGATATGCTGACACGCATCCGTAACGGCCAAATGGCTGAAAAAGCGGTGATCGAAGTTTTGTATTCGAAGCTTCACGTGAATGTTTGTGCCGTTTTAAAAGATGAAGGTTTCATCCGCGATTATAAGGTTGTTGATTTGGATAACAACAAGCGCACAATCGAGGTTGAGTTGAAATATACTGATGGCGCTGGTGCGATCCGTGAGATTGGCCGTGTATCGAAGCCAGGTCGCCGTACTTATACAAGTGTCAAAGAAATGGGACATTTTTATAACGGTTTGGGTATTTTGGTTGTTTCTACGCCTAAGGGTGTTTTACCAGACCACAAAGCGCGTGCTGAAAATGTTGGCGGCGAAGTTTTATGCCAAGTCTTTTAATAGGCTTATTGGTGAATATAGATTAACGAAGTTAAGGATAGAGCGATGTCTCGTATTGGAAAAAAACCTATTACTCTTCCTGAAGGCGTTGAATTTTCAATCAACGGTCAGGAAATTAAGGCAAAGGGCAAATTGGGTGAATTGAGCCTAGTTGTGCATGATGAAGTTGCTATTGAAATGCAAGATGTTGCTAACGATGAAGGTAAGACAGATAAAGTTGTTACTCTATCGCCTAAGTCTGAAGCGCGCTTTGCACAACAAATCTGGCCGACGATGCGTACTTTGGTCGACAATATTGTTATTGGTGTTTCTGAAGGTTACAGCAAGAAACTGGAAATCCGAGGCGTTGGTCTTCGTGCCAATTTGCAAGGTAAGACTTTGGTTATGTCTTTAGGCTTCTCACATGAGGTTCGTTATGACGTGCCTGAAGGTGTGGAAGTTAAAATGGATGGACAGACTAAAATGGAAGTTGTCGGTATCGACAAGCAACAGGTTGGTCAGGTTGCCGCAAAAATCCGTGGGTTTAAGAAGCCTGAGCCTTATAAAGGTAAAGGTATTCGTTATGTGGATGAATATGTCCTCATCAAAGAAGGTAAGAAGAAGTAATTAGGTTTAAGGAATTAATATCATGGCTAAAGCATTAACATCAGCACAGCGCCGTACATTCCGCACTCGTAACAAATTGCGCCGCGTGAATATCAACCGTGTATCTAATCGTACAACACGTCCTCGTTTGTCGATTCACCGCACGGGTAAGCAAATGTACGCTCAGGTGATTGATGACCTGAAAGGTGTAACATTGGCGGCGGCTTCGACGTTGGAGCCTGAGATGAAAGAAAAACTGAAAAGTGGTTCTTCTATTGAAGCAGCAGCAGCGATTGGTAAATTGGTTGCAGAGCGTGCGAAGAAAGCCGGCGTTGAAACGGTTGTGTTTGACCGTGGTCGTTTCTTGTATCATGGGCGCGTTAAGGCTTTGGCTGATAGTGCTCGTGAAGGCGGGTTGCAGTTCTAATTTTAGAGATTTTTGAGAAGAAAAAAGGATAAGAAATATGGCACAAGCACCAAAAATTCAGGAGCGTGAAGAGCCCGAATTTATTGAACGCCTGGTTGGTATCAACCGTGTCGCCAAGGTTGTTAAAGGTGGCCGTCGTTTTGGCTTTGCCGCTTTGGTTGTTGTTGGTGATGGTAAAGGTCGCTTTGGTTATGGTCATGCCAAATCTAAGGAAGTTCCTGATGCTATTCGTAAGGCCACCGATCAAGCCAAGCGTAAGATGGTTCGTGTTCCTTTGCGTGAAGGTCGTACAATTCATCATGATGTCAAGGGCCGTCATGGCGCGGGTCGTGTGTTGTTGCGCTCGGCGCCTCAAGGTACTGGAATTATTGCAGGTGGCCCAATGCGTGCCGTTTTCGAAGTATTAGGTGTTCAAGATATCGTTGCGAAGGCGATCGGTTCAAATAACCCTTATAGCATGATTAACGCGACATATGATGCGTTGGTATCTATGCAAAATCCTCGTCAGGTTGCGGCTCGTCGCGGTAAAAAGGTGAAAGATATTGTCTCAAATCGCATGATGTCTCGTGATGAAGCTCCGGCTGATCTTGCAGATGTAGAAGGATAAGCGTTATGGCTGAAGAAGAGAAAAAAGAAACTAAAGCGAAAAAAGCCCCAGCTAAGAAAGCGGCTGCTCCTAAGAAGGCAGCAGCCCCTAAAGCAGCGGCAACCAAAGCAGCGCCTAAGAAGGCAGCACCCGCAAAGAAGAAACCAGCGGGTAAGACTGTTCGTGTTACTCAAGTGGGTAGCCCGATTGGACGTAAAGCATATCAGCGCGCGACTTTGATTGGTTTGGGCCTTAATAAAATGCACAAATCTCGTGAGCTGGAAGATACGCCTGCAGTGCGTGGTATGATCGAAAAAGTGAAGCATTTGATTAAAATCGAGGATGCGGCTTAAGTCTTGTTTATTTGAAGGAATAGAACAATGAAATTGAATGAATTAAAGCCTAATCCAGGCTCTAAAAGAAAAAAACTTATTGTTGGCCGTGGTATTGGCTCAGGCAAGGGTAAGACTTGCGGTGCTGGTCAAAAAGGTCAGAAATCTCGCTCAGGTGTTGCGATTAAAGGTTTTGAAGGTGGTCAAATGCCTTTGTACCAACGTTTGCCAAAGTTTGGTTTTAACAATAAGCGTTTTGAAACAAAGATTGCTGAAGTGTCTTTGAAAACCTTGATCGAATCGATTGAGACTAAGAAAATTGATGCTAAAAAAGAAATTACAATGGAAGTTTTGGCAGCAGCTGGTTTGATTAAAGCTCAGAAAGATGGCGTGAAAGTTATCGGTTCTGCTGATTTGAAAGATAAGCTGACTTTGAAAGTTGCTAAGATTTCTAAAGGTGCGCAAGCGATTGTTGAAAAAGCAGGTGGTAGTGTTGAGATTGTTGTCCGTGAAGTTGCTCCGGTTAAGAACCCACGCAAAGATGCGCTAGCTTCGTCTTAAAGCGATTATTTGATTATATATGAATTTGAAAAGGCCGCTGTAATAAGCGGCTTTTTTTATGACTTTATTAAAGCATAGCTCAGGATTTTATAAGCCAGTTTTGCAACGATAAAGTCACAGGCATGTAACCCGGCGCGAGGGGATAGTTCTACAATATCCGCGCCTACAATGGAGGCTTGTTTGCTGATGGCTTCCAGTATGGGCATGACATCGTCCCAGAACATGCCGCCCGGTTCCGGCGTGCCAGTGGCGGGCATGAGCGATGAATCAAACCCGTCAACATCAAAGGTAATATAAACCGGGCCATTGCCGACGGCTTTGGCGATGGCATCGATGTTTTGATAGCCCTTATCCTTGGCCCAGAAGATATTAATGCGATCTGGATTGTTTTCTAAAAATGGAATTTCTTCGGCGGAGATATTACGAATGCCGACCGAGACTAGATTGATGTTGTCATGATCCAGACAGCGGCGCATGGCGGCCGCGTGGGAGTAATACTCCCCCTCATAGCCATCACGAAGATCGGCATGGGCATCAAATTGCAAAATGGTGAGCTGATCATATTTTTTGGCAAAGGGACGGATAGCACCGGCGGTCAGGGAATGTTCCCCGCCGAGTGTTAGTGGGAATTGGCCGGCTTCCAGTGCGGCGTAGACTTGATGTTCGATCTGGTGTAGCGCATCTTCCATGCTATCGGCAATGGTTACCGGTATGGCCGTTGCGATGCCGTAATCGCGGAAGGCTTCTTTCCAAAATACTTCGTCGAAATGCTCAAGCTCCGGTGAGGCGTCGATGGCGGCTTGCGGGCCAAGGGCGGTACCGCTTTCATAGCTGACGGTTTTTTCAAGGCCAAAGGGAATGATGACGGCTTTGGCTTCAGCGGTTGAAGCATTCGAATCATTGGTTGGTAGTTTTAAAAAGCCATGGTCGCTTGGTAAGTATTTCAAACTCATCGTTTTATTCTTTTTTGTTTTGTTGTTACGCGCTATATATAGCCGTAAATATTTTAATTGGGAAGGAAACTCTGGCGATGAATGTTTTGATTATTGGTGCAGGGGCTGCAGGCTCGGTCGTGGCGAAGAAATGTGCGATGAATAAGGATATTTTTACGTCCATTCATTTGGCCAGCCGTACGGTGTCAAAATGTGAGAAAATTGCTCAGGCATGTAAAGAACACTGGGGCGTTGAGATTGGTGTGTCGGCTTTGGATGCCGATGTGGTTGCCGATACGGTGGCGTTGATTAAACAAGTACAGCCGGATTTGGTGATTAACATGGCCCTGCCTTATCAGGATTTGGTGATTATGGATGCATGTCTGGAAGCCAAGGTTAATTACATGGATACGGCCAATTATGAGCCGATTGACGAAGCCAAGTTTGAATATCACTGGCAATGGGCGTATCAGGAGCGCTTTAAAGAAGCAGGCTTAACCGCTGTGCTGGGCTGTGGGTTTGATCCGGGGCAGACCAATATTTACTGTGCCTATGCCCAGAAGAATTTGTTCGATGAAATTCATTATATTGATATCGTTGATTGTAATGCCGGTGATCATGGTCAGGCTTTCGCTACCAACTTTAACCCTGAGATTAATCTGCGTGAAGTGACCCAGCGCGGCAAATATTGGGAAAATGGCCAGTGGGTTGAGACTGAGGCATTGGAATTTTACAAAGATATCGATTTTCCTGAAGTGGGCGAAAAGCGCGGCTATTTGCTCTACCATGAGGAGCTGGAGTCTTTGTGTCAGAATATTAAGGGCCTAAAGCGTATTCGGTTCTGGATGACCTTTGGGGATGCTTATATCAAGCATATGGAAGTATTACAAAATGTCGGCATGACCCGCATTGATCCGGTGATGCATAACGGCGTTGAGATTGTGCCGATTCAGTTCTTAAAGACATTACTGCCTGAACCATCTTCATTGTCGGAAGGCTATGAAGGGAAAACTTCGATTGGCTGTATCATGACCGGTATTAAAGACGGTAAAGAAAAAACGATCTTTATCTATAATGTTTGCGATCACGCCGAGACTCATAAAGAAGTCGGCGCGCAAGCGGTTTCCTATACGACGGGTGTGCCACCTGTAACCGGTGCGATTATGATGGCGCGCGGGGAATGGGGCTCTGAAGCCGGTGTGTTTAACGTCGAGCAATTGAACCCAGACCCCTTTATGGAAGAGGTTGCCAAGCAAGGATTGCCATGGCACGTGATTGAGCTTCCAGCTGGTTTGGGCGAGCTAACGCAGCGCCGTCAAGATAAAGCGGCGTAAGGCGATGTCTGAGAAGCCTCAGGATCATTTGGGCGCAGCCGTGCTGTTTGCCAGTGTGAATGCCTGCATGATTAGTGGTATGAGCTTGTTTGCCAAGCTTTTAGGCGATTATGTTGGGCCCATAGAGGTCACGTTTTTTCGCAATGCTTTTTCATTGATGGCGTTGGTGGTCTGGATTATTCTTGGGCGGCAATATTTTGTCTTGAAAACGGATCGCCCTTGGGCGCATTTATTGCGTGGTGCGATTGGGACATTGGGCATTGTTTTGGGGATGTGGGCGGTGTCGATGTTATCGTTGGCTCAGACGACAATTTTATTGTTTACCTCGCCTTTGTTTACGTTGGTTTTGTCGATCATTGTTTTGAAAGAGCGTGTTGGGATTTACCGCTTAGGTGCCGTTCTGTTCGGCTTTTTGGGAATTGTGGTGGTCGCTAATCCGTTTGGCGGGCAGCTTCATTTGCCTTTGCTGGGGCTGATTGCCGGATTAGGGTGGGGGCTTTGTTCGGGGGCAGTGGATACAATCTTACGCTGGATTGGTTCGACCGAGAAATCAACGACGACGACGTTTTATTTTATGCTCTTCGGTACGATTTCAACGGCAGTGCATTGGCCTTTTGCCGAGGTCCAAGGTGACATATGGTCTCTGCCTGCTTGGGGGATTATTGCGGGATTGGGCGGCTGTGGTTTGATTGCTTTGCTTGCCAAGAGCCAGTCTTTCCGATTGGGGAAAGCTTCGGTTGTGGCGCCGATGATGTATACGATGATTATCTGGTCGGTGTTGTTTGACTATTTGTTTTGGCAAAACATTCCCGCGTGGAATGTGGTTGCCGGTGCGGCCATGATTATTGGGGCAAATTTGTTTATTTTATATCGTGAGAATAAAAAGGGAGTAATGGTTCATGAGCAACTTTAATATGTTACTCGATATTCAAACCCCGGCTTATGTGGCAGATCTTGCAAAGGTTAAAGCCAATATGAGCGTAGCGCAGCGTGTTCGCCGTGAGGCCGGTTGTAAGGTTGTGTTGGCAACCAAGGCGTTTTCAATGCCGTCTTGTTTCCCGTATATGAAGCCTTATTTGGATGGCACTACGGCCAGTGGTTTATATGAAGCCCGGCTGGGGGCTGAGAATTTTGGTAAAGAGGTTCATGTTTATAGTCCTGCTTTTGATGCGGAATCGTTGGCTGAATGTTTAACATATGCTAGCCATGTTTATTTTAATTCGGTTTCGCAGCTGCAACGATTTGGTCAACAAGCGCGTGATGCTAGCGTGCAGGTGGGGTTGCGGGTTAATCCTGGTTTATCGTTGGTGAAGAATAGCGCGTTGTATGATCCCTCCAGCGAAGGCTCTCGCTTTGGTGTGCAGCCGGCGGAATTAACGGCAGAGGTGTTGGCGCAAGTGGATGGGCTGCATATTCATAATTTGTGCGAGAATATGGCGCAGGATTCGGTGAAGTTGATTGAGCATGTGTCCGGTAAACTGGCCGATGCGCTGGCGCAGGTATCACATGTGAATTTCGGGGGTGGGCATTATATGACGCATCCCGATTATGATGTGGATGCGTTAATCGAAGCGATTAAAGTGTTTCAAGCCAAGCATGACGTGCAAGTGACGTTAGAACCCGGTGGGGCGATGGTTTATGATGCGGGCTATCTGGTGGGACGCGTGATTGATGTGTTCGATAATCAGTATGCGCAAGCGATTTTGGATGTGTCAGCCAGTACCCATATGCCTGATGTGCTGGAGGTTCCTTATCGTCCGAATATTGTTGGCTCCGGCGAAGAGGGAGAGAAAGCCCATACCTACCGTCTGGGCGGCAATAGCTGTATGACCGGTGATGTCATTGGAATGTATAGCTTTGATGCGCCTTTAAAGCCGGGCGACGTGCTTATTTTTACCGATATGATGCAATATAGCATGGTCAAAAACACCAATTTTAACGGCGTTCCGTTGCCGGATTTGGCGTTATTGCATGAAGATGGGCGCTATGAAGTGGTTAAGCGCTTTGGCTATGAGGATTTTATCGCACGTTTATGATTATTGCCATTTAGAATCACTTTAGGGCATTTTGTGCTGATGTCAGATGCGCGCCAGCTTGCGGTAGGATATGATCGATAAAGAACTGTACGGTTTCTTTTTTACGCTCAATAAAATTTTCGCCTAAATCATCGTGTAGCGCCTTTTGGCTACAAGACAGTAAGCAGGCTCCGGCAATGGTGGAAAAACCATCCAGATAGGCTTTGGACGCAAAGGCCACGGCATCCAGCTTGTGATCGCCGCCTTGTTTGATGATTTCTTTGGTTACGGCGCGTAATTGTTCTAACAGTGGTGTGATGGCCGCTTGATGATCGGTATGAAGATTGGCTTGCAGGTTGGTGATGTAATCTTCGGCGTCTTTGCCTTGGTTAAAGATCACTTTGCGGAAAACTAGATCAGCGGCTTGAATGCCGTTGGTGCCTTCATAGATCGGCAAAATACGTGCATCGCGGAAGAATTGCGCCGCGCCTGTTTCTTCTACAAAGCCCATGCCACCAAAGACCTGAATGCCGGTGGATGTAACATCACAAGCCATATCGGTACACCAGCTCTTTACCAGCGGGGTGAGGAGGTTAACCATCGGGTCCTTACGGTCGAGCGCATCGGCAGCTTGATACGTTAATAAACGACCCGATTCGATTCGTGAACGCATCGATAACAACATGCGTTTGATGTCGGCATGTTGGTCGATGGCGACGCGTTCGCCGCTGGCCATATCCTTGCCTTGAATCCGCTGCGCTGCGTATTGTTCGGCGTGTTCGTAAGCGCGCTGAGCGATAGCGACGCCTTGCAATCCTACAGAAAGCCTTGCGTTGTTCATCATGGTAAACATGTATTTGAGGCCCATATGAGGCTCCCCAATTAGATAGCCGATCGCGCCGTCAAATTCCATGGTGCAGGTGGGGGAGGCATGAATGCCTAGTTTATGCTCAATTCCGATACATTTTGAATCGTTTTGTTTTCCGCCTTCCAAGAATTTCGGCACGATAAAAAGGGATATTCCTTTTACATCATCGGGCGCATCCGGCAGGCGGGCCAGTACCAGATGGATAATATTATCAGCCATGTCGTGCTCGCCATAGGTGATATAGATTTTTTGGCCGGTAATCTTATAACTGCCGTCGTCTTGAGGGGCGGCTTTGGTCTTTAAAAGTCCAAGATCTGATCCCGCTTGCGGTTCGGTCAGGTTCATGGTGCCGGTCCATTCCCCGCTGATTAGTTTAGGCAGGTAGGTGTCTTTTAATTCTTGCGAACCGTGGGAGGTGAGAGCTTCCACCGCGCCTTGATTGAGTAGAGGGCAGAGGCCGAAGCTCATATTTGCGGCTTGCCACATTTCCTGCACGGGGAAGGCAACCGCCCATGGCAAGCCCTGACCATCATAGTCAGGGTCAAAAGGCAGTGCGTTCCAGCCGCCTTGCTGATATTCCTTATAGGCTTCTTTAAAGCCTGGCGCCGTGGTGACTTTGTGGGTTTGGGGATCGTATTTCGTGCCGTTTTGATCACCGCTATGGTTGATGGGTGCTAATACACTGGATGCTAATTTGCCGGCTTCATCAAAGATGGCTTCGGTGGTCTCGCGATCTAATTCTGGATGATCGATGCCCAGTACATCATGCAAAATAAAATTCATTTCAGTGATGGGTGGGGTGTAGCTCATAGGAAATCCTTATCGTCGAATGGGCATTTGGCACGCGGGTTGCAATGATGATTTGTGGTTACACGGTGTTGCATCTGTATTGTAGCACTCAATGTGTTTAATTTTAAGTTTATTATGGCATGACCGATTTAATAAATTCTATACAAAACAAATTGTTAGAGCATTTATCGATGAAAGCTCCGCAGAATATAGTCAGTGCGATTGCCTCGGCGAGTGAGGCCGTGAAGGTCGATTTTTCCTACCTGTTACAACAGGCGGGCGCTGAGAGCAGTTTTGATGCCGGTGCAAAAGCGAAGACCAGTAGTGCGAGTGGCTTGTTTCAGTTTATCGAAAAAACGTGGATGAGCATGGTTGACCGCTATGGTGATAAATACGGGATTGATAAAAATGCGCCTAAAGAAGAGCTTCTGGCTTTGCGCGAAGATCCTGAGGTTGCTTCTTATATGGCTGCAGAATTTGCCAATGAAAATAAATGCTATTTGGAGCGCAATTGGGCGAGCGAAGGCCAAGAGATTGGATCGACGGATTTGTACTTTGCGCATTTCCTTGGGGCGGGTCAGGCGGCGGCGTTTTTGAACGCACGCGATGAAATGCCAACGGCCAATGCGGCAGCTTTATTCCCCAAGGCTGCGGCGGCAAACCAGAATGTGTTTTATGAACGCGGCACAGGTCGGGCGAAAAGTCTGGATGAAGTTTATGCGTATTTTGATCGTAAGTTTCAGATGGATGATGTGCCCGTGCCAGAGCAAACGGTTCTCGCCACGGCGGAAACCCAGCCTGAAGCATTGGAAGTTGCTTCGATTAATGAAGCGATGGTGCGAAATTCGATTGCAGCGATTAATTCGAATTCTTTGTTTAATCAGCGGATTGAGCCCTTGCAAACGGTCGGTAATGCGCCGGGCAGTCTTTATAACTTGCTGTATAATAAGCTGGATTTGATGTTGCTGACGCAGAGTGATGACTTGTCATTTTATTCTAATCGCTCTAATAAGGGCGTATGAGCAAAACCATTCATGTTTTAAATGGCGCCGTTTCTCTGGCGCAGCCTGACGGCGGCTTTCAGACTTCGATTGATGCGGTGTTGTTGGCGGCCGCTTGTCCGGTGGTGGCTGAGCAAAGCGTGTTGGATTTGGGCTGCGGCGTTGGGGCGGCAGGGCTATGTGTGGCGCAACGCGTTTTGGGTATTGCTTTGACGGGGGTGGAGTTATTTGCCCGTGAAGCGGAGCTGGCGCGCCAGAATGCGGCGGATAATGGTGCCAATGCGATGGTTGTCGAAGGCGATATCAGAGACATTGAATTTGAAGATCGTTTTGATCATGTGGTTTGTAATCCGCCTTATCTGACGGCAGGCGCGCATTTGCACTCCCCCGATGAGGCAAAAGCCACGGCTATGGGCCATGTGGATCGTGAAGCCAGCTTGTCCGATTGGGTGATGGCGGCCCACCGGAATTTGAAATCAAAAGGTTCGTTTACGTTGGTGCACCGCGCCGATGCGTTGGATGAGATCTTAGTCTTGTTGGGTAAACGATTCGGCGCGATCGAAGTCATTCCGCTCTGGCCGAAAGCCGGGCGCGAGGCCAAGCGTGTGATTGTTCGTGCGCTTAAAGACCGTAAGAGCCCCCTAAAGTTGCATGCCGGCGTTACCTTGCATCAAGATAATGGCAATTATACCCAAGAAGCCGAAGCGATCCTGCGCGAGGGTAAGGGGCTGTACCTTTAGTCTTTTAGCTTTTCACGCAGATATTCTGCCACTTTATCCAGATGGATGCGCTCTTGCGCCATGGTATTGCGTTCGCGCACGGTGACGGTTTGATCCGCAATCGTGTCATTATCAATCGTAAAGCAATAAGGCGTGCCGATCTCATCTTGGCGGGCATAACGCTTACCAATGTTTTGTTTGATATCCAGATCGACTACAAATTCCTCGCGCAGTTCCAAATACAGTTTTTGTGCAATCGGGACGTGATCTTCCTTGGCTGTCAGCGGCAAAATTGCAGCCTTTTTCGGTGCCATCGAAGGCTTGAAGTTCATGTAAACGCCTGAGGGACGATTTTCATCGACGGTATAAGCTTCACAAATGAGGGCAAGCACACCGCGGGTGAGGCCAGTCGAAGGTTCAATCACGTGCGGCATAAAGCGTTTATTATTCGGTTGGTCGAAATATTCCAGTTTCTGGCCGGAAAATTCCTGATGCTGTGTTAGGTCAAAACAACCGCGATGGGCGATGCCTTCCAGTTCATCAAAGCCGGGCGCGGCAAACGGGAATTGGTATTCCACATCAATCGTACGATCTGAATAGTGAGCAAGTTCTGCTTTTTCAACATCCAAGAAATGCAGTGATGATTTTGGTAGGCCGAGCGATAGCCAGAAATTCGTGCGTTGCTCTACCCAAAAATCGAACCATTTTGGCACGTCTTCTTCTTCGCAGAACCATTCCAGTTCCATTTGTTCGAACTCGCGGCTGCGGAAAATAAAGTTACGTGGGGTTACTTCATTACGGAAGGCTTTTCCGACTTGGGCAATCCCGAAAGGTACTTTTACGCGGGAGCTATCGACCACGTTTTTAAAGTTCAAAAAGATACCCGCGCATGTTTCTGGGCGTAAGTAAGCTTTGTTTTCATCGCCTGCCGTTGCACCAACATAGGTGTGGAACATCATGTTGAACTGACGGGGCTCGGTCAGGGTGCCGGGCTCTTTCACGTCGGGGCCGATGATATTATCGAAGGTCGAGGCATCGACTTGATCCAGTGTTTGTGTATCAAAATCGGTTGGTACTTTTTTGGTTAGCTTTTTCAGACGTTTTTCGATTTCACTGTCTTCGGCATCTTTATCAAAAGCCACTGCATTGCCTTGACCGTCTTTTGGGATAAACACTTTGACGTGATCGGCGCGGTAGCGTTTTTTGCTTTCTTTACAATCGACCATTGGGTCGTTAAAGCCGCCGACATGGCCGGAAGCTTCCCAGCTTTTCGGGTTTTGAATGATGGAGCTATCCACACCGACAATTTCAATCGGGTTGCCATCCGGGCCAATCGGTGGGGTGATGACCATATCTTTCCACCAGCGATCACGTAGATTATTCTTAAGCTCAACCCCCAGCGGGCCGTAATCCCAAAAGCCGTTAATGCCGCCGTAAATATCGCTGGCGGCGAAGATAAAGCCGCGGCGTTTACAGAGTGATACAATGTCTTTCATATCTTTTATGGTCATTTTTATTTCTTTCTATTGTCTCGCATAATACGGCTTTTCTGCGGGGTCATCATGGCGTTCAGGGGGATCAATGACAAGGGGGCTTTTTTTCATAAACGCATTTTTTTTGCAATTTTTTGCAGTTTTTGTTATGATGTGATCGAAATAGAGGAGTTATAAGTTTTAAATGGATTCGTCATTCTCAGGATTATCGAATATTTCTACAAAACGCCCCGGTGAAAGCTGGTCGGAGTTTTGGAACCGCGCGCGTCAAGCGCTCAGTGGCTTTTATGGTGCACGTCACCAAGATGAAGGCCGGAAATGGCATGATCAATTAATGACGCGTCTTGCTTTGCTTGAGCCTTATATGGTTGAAATTGATGATCTGCATTATGCTCCTTCTTGCCCGGTGTCTGCTTTTGCGGTGGCTCATAGTGCTGAAGGTTTTGATGGTGTTTTATCCGATGCACAGCTGGAGCTGATTGAGCGTACGAATGCGCGTGATGGTTGGTTGTCGCGATGGGTGAATGGTACACCGGCCAACGTGAACGACGCGCTAGAAGATGAGCGTGAGCTGAACGCCGCTTAATTCCTTTTTCTTAGAAACATTATCTTAAAATAATTTGTCGATTTTGCCCGTTTGAGGACAGGATGATATTCCAGCCTTGCTGATTAGTTATGCCGGCATGAATGGCTTTGTTTAGGTCGCTGACTGTTGTAATCGCTATGCCGTTTAGGCTGAGGATTAAGTCGCCCTTTTTGCTCACCCGGTTGGCGGGGCTTTGAGGTGATATATCCATGATGACAACGCCTTTTAAGGCTTGTCCGCCTTCATGCAGGCCCAGCTCACTTATCACTGCGGGGTTTAGATTGGCAACGGTTGCGCCGTTAAAAGGGTGATTGCCTTTCAGGATTGTTTGCTCGCGATCGGGTTGATCCGGCGCAGGGATGGCTTTGACGTCGGTAGTGAATTCTTTACCAGCTCTTAGAACGGTTAGATTTGCCGTTTTTCCCAAAGGAACCGTGGCCATGCGGAATTTCATTTCTGATGGGTCTTTGATAGCTCTGCCATTCATTTTGACAATGACATCGCCGGATTTAATCTTGGCGCTGCGTAGCGGACTTAAAGGGTGAAGATCGGCAATCAGTACGCCGTGCGGGGTTGTAAGGTTTAGACTTTGTGCGATGTCGGAGGTCATCATCTGTGCTGTTACGCCCATCCATGGCCGTTTAATTTCATTTACACCTTTTAAGCCTTGATCGGCGGCAGCAAGGATGCTTTCAACCATTTCTGAGGGGATGGCAAAGCCAATGCCCAATGACCCTCCGTTGCGTGAGTAAATAGCGGTATTAATGCCGACGACTTTGCCGTCTAGCGTCACAAGGGCGCCGCCTGAGTTTCCTGGATTAATCGCGGCATCGGTCTGGATGAAGAAATTATAATCATTAATGTTGAGTGTTGACCGCCCTTGGGCTGAGACAATACCGCTGGTCACGGTTTGGCCTACTCCAAACGGGTTGCCGATGGCCAACACCAAATCCCCAATTTCAAGTGATTCGCTGGGCTTTAATGGCGCGTAAGGTAAGTTTACAAGTTCATCATTTTTGATCTGTAACAAAGCCAGATCGGCGGCGTCATCTTGCAAGATAAGCTCTGCTTCGAATTCGCGCCCGTCATTGAGGACAACTGTGATTTCACTGGCGTCTTTAATCACGTGTGAGTTTGTAATCACCGTGCCTTCAGGCCTTACAATAACGCCGGAGCCTAAAGCACTTTCGACGCGCTCTTTCATTTGCCCGCCGAACATATTTTGGTTCATAAACATGGAAAAGAATGGGTCGTTAAAAAATGGGCTACGGGTGACGACTTTGACTTTGCGTTTGGTATAAATATTAACTACGGCTGGGGCAATTTTCTTAACAATCGGGGCAAAGGAAAGATGAATTTGTGCTTCCGATTGCGGGATAGTTCGCTCGGCGAAGGCTTGTTGCGGTGCGGTTAAAGCCAGTGCTAGCAATGTAAGAAAAGTTCTGATAATCATAATGCACAAAATGTAGGAAAACAGGCGGGATAAATCAATGGCTTGTGCAAAGATTGAGGCGATAGTCTCTCAAAAAAATCAAAAGAAAATTGTCTGTTTGACGGCATATACCGCCTCGATGGCCAAGATTTTGGCACCGCATGTCGATGTCTTGTTGGTGGGAGATAGCGTCGGCATGGTGGTTTACGGCATGCAAAATACGCTGGGCGTTACCGTGGATATGATGATTGCTCATGGTAAGGGCGTGATGCGTGGTGTGGCGGATTTACCCGATCGCCCTTGTGTGGTGATCGATATGCCTTATGGTTCGTATGAAAGCTCGGTCGAGGATGGGTTGGCCAATGCGCGCCGCCTTATCGATGAAACGGGCGCCGATGCAGTGAAACTGGAAGGCGGGCAGGATATGGCACCGGTGATTGAGGCTTTGGTCAAGGCCGATATTCCTGTTATGGGGCACATCGGGCTGCAGCCGCAATCGGTTGAAAAAGAGGGCGGTTATAAAATTAAAGGCCGTGATGAAGCCGGGATAGCGCAATTGATTGCTGACGGTAAAGCTGTTGAAAAGGCAGGGGTATTCTCCGTGGTGGTAGAGGGGACGTTCCCTGAAGCGGCTCAGCAAGTTAGCCGCGCGCTGAGCATTCCGACGATTGGCATCGGGGCTTCGCCTGATTGTGATGGGCAGGTATTGGTGATTGACGATATGCTGGGCCTGCATACAGGTCATGTGCCCAAATTTGTTAAGCAATATCAGCAATTGCATGGGTTGATTGATCAGGCTGCTTCGGCTTATGCCGCCGATGTGCGGGCAGGGGCTTTCCCATCGGAGGCTTATTTATACCGGAAGAAGGCCTCATAACATGGAAATTGTGCGTAATAAGGCGGCGCTGGATGATTGGCGTAGCGGTGAAAAACTGGCATATGTGCCAACGATGGGGGCACTGCATGACGGGCATCTATCATTGGTGCGCTTGGCTAAATCCAAGGGGGAATGCGTAGCGGTTAGCATTTTTGTGAATCCGACCCAATTTGCCCCGCATGAGGATTTTGATCGCTATCCACGTCAGTTAGACCATGATGCTGCTTTGTTGAAGGCAGAGGGCGTGGATCTGCTTTATGCCCCGACTGCACAGCAGATGTATCCCAAGGGTGTGGATGAGCCCAGCCCTTATCAGGCCGGTGAAGCGGCTCAAGGTTTGGAAACCGATTTTCGTCCGCATTTCTTTGGCGGGGTGGTGAATGTGGTGGGACGCTTGTTTGATCATGTGAAACCGGATATCGCTATCTTTGGTGAAAAAGACTACCAACAGCTTCAGGTTATTCGTGAGATGGTGGAGCAATATGATTTGGGAATTGAGATTGTCGGAGCCCCTATTGCAAGAGATGAGTATGGCTTGGCGCTGTCTTCGCGTAATGCGTATCTCAGCCCCGATGCGCTGGAAATCGCGAGAAAGCTCAATGTTATTTTGCGCGATGTTCCGGTATCTGATGCACCGCAGGCTTTGCTGGAGAGCGGGTTTGATAAAGTTGATTATGTTGCGCAGCGCTGGGGCAGAGTGCTGGGGGCGGCGTGGCTGGGTGAAGTGCGCTTGATTGATAATCTTGCCGTGAGATAGAAAATCGTTTGTGATTAAATGATCAACGTCTTTGCCATAGAGTTGTAAAGCACGTACCCTTAATCGTATGAAATTTATGATTCTATTTACTTTGATGATGATATTTGCGGCTTCTGCCCAGGCCACGCGGATTGCCGAAATTTTTATGACTGGTGAATATCATTTTGTGAGCCCGACGACTATTTTTAATGAAAAGACCGAGACGGAGTTCGCTTTGTGGGGGCTGTCGCATCCATCTGAAGATCCAATCGGAATGATGCATGTGAACAATGATCTTGGCGAATTGAAGTTGACCTGCACATGGATGGATAAGGTGGGCGAGCCTAAAATCGCTCATTGTACATATGGTCACCCCCGTCGAATTCTAGCCAACGATATATTGCTTCGTAATCTGGCGTTGGAAGATTGTGAACAAACTCAGGGCCAATTTGGCTCTTGCTAATTTATTCCACACATAGAAAAACAG
>QGCY01000066.1_pt1 | contig 28347 bp, 25 predicted proteins | sample 4708041 | NCBI WGS metagenome assembly QGCY01 (sample SAMN08941164, study PRJNA450518) | Sediment metagenome, whole genome shotgun sequencing project. | biome: grassland soil; feature: grassland; material: soil; isolation source: soil 14 days enrichment with methanethiol and mixed carbon source ... | reverse complement strand
ATGTACCCCCATCTATGTGGGAAAACACACCCCCCAAGCTTACCCCCAACACACTGGCCGCCTGTCGCAAGGAACAAGCAGCCGCACTGCCTTTACCACCATGCGCCCGCACGCCCAGCAACTTCGCCTGTGGCGTAAAAATCGACGCCGCCCGAATCAATAGCGCCGACAATAGATCGGGAATAAAACCCGTAATCCGCTCGCCGCACCGACTGACAACAGTAAAACCAGCTTGTGATTTTTCACCTCGAAAACGCCAACTAAACGCACTGAATAATCCAACAATCAAAGCACCGTAAATGCCTCCGGCTAAATAAGCGGCAAGCGGCAAAACAAGCCCCAAAACAAAAAGCCTAACGCCCAGCATAATCGCCGCCCGACAAATGGTGTAATTATCCGAAGCACTAAAATTCAACCGGCAAGAGCGCGCTAGAACATAAAACGCCCCATTGGACGCATGCGCATCCTCCATCACTTTTGGCAACCTAAATAACAACCAACAAGATGAAAAAGAGCTCACCATCAAGCTTAAAATCAGGCTCTCAACCACAAAAATTGAATAAAACGGCAACCTCAAAGCGGCCCAATGAAAAGCCGAGACCGCACAAAGAATCAAAACCGTAGCCAAGACCCAATACAAAAAACCGCGAAAAATTAAATCTGCTAATTTTCGATGCGCACGATTAAGACGATCACCGACCGAACCAAAAACGCCATCGATCACGACCCAAAGCGCAGGTACCACTGGCTGCTTCAAAACAGCGCCCACCAACCCCCACAAAACAGATAGCCCCAGCGCTGCAAAAACCACACTAAAGCGCGCGCTATTCCAACCATCTACAAAAATAAAATCATCAAACTGCATAAAAATACTTTTTTGCCTTGCACAATAACGGCTAAATCATAGATATATATATACAGGATTTCAGGAAGGCAGGAAAGCCGTGCTTTATCATCTACACGATCTTCAATACGCTCTCACCACGCCTTTAAGGCTAAATGCAGAGATTTTAAAGACTTCAGTCAGCAGCCCTTTTAACCCGCTGGGCTACACACCAGCAGGCAGAACAATCTCGGCTACGGCTGAAATGATTGAACGCCTAACCCGCCGCTTTGGCAAGCCAGCCTTTGGCCTCAACGAAACCGTCATCGACGGCAAAGCCGTTGCAATTGAAGAAAAAATCATTCTCGACCGACCTTTTGGTAAACTTTTAAATTTCAAACGCGCCAACAAACGCAAGGACCCTAAAGTTCTACTGGTCGCCCCTCTATCGGGCCATTATGCAACCCTATTACGCGGCACCGTCGAGGCATTACTTCCCCATCATGACGTTTACACCACCGATTGGGAAGATGCCCGCCAAGTCCCCATCAGCCATGGACAATTCAATCTAGATACTTATATCGCTTATGTACGGGACTTTATCTCACACATTGGGCCTGACGTGCATGTCATGGCCGTTTGTCAGCCCGCCGTACCTGTTCTCGCCGCGGTGGCCCTCATGGCCAGTGACAATGACCCGAATCAACCCTTATCCATGACATTGATGGGCGGGCCTATTGATACCCGCGTATCAAAGACCACGGTAACCGAATTGGCTGAGACCAAGCCACTCTCATGGTTTGAAAATGTTGCCGTCCATGACGTTCCTTTTTATTATCCGGGCGCCTTCCGGCGCGTTTATCCAGGTTTTTTACAGCTTGGCGGCTTCATGTCGATGAATTTAGATCGCCATTTAGGCTCCTACATGAATTTTTATAAGCACCTGATCCAAGGCGACGGCGAATCAGCCGATAAACACACTGAATTTTATAATGAGTATCTGGCCGTCATGGATATTCCGGCAGAATTTTATCTACAAACGGTTGAAACAGTATTCCAAACTCATGCATTGCCGCGCCGCTTAATGGTTTGGAAAGACCCCAAAACCGGCGAAGAAAAGCCAGTACGCCCCCAAGATATTGAAAAAACCGCACTCCTTAGCATCGAAGGTGAGCGCGATGACATCTCAGCCCGCGGCCAAACAACAGCGGCACACGAGATTTGCTATTCCCTGCCACAGACCAAGCAATATCATCACTTGCAAATCGGCACAGGGCACTATGGTATTTTCAACGGCCGCAAATATCGTGAGCATATCATGCCCCGCATCCGCTGGTTCATGCGCCACTTTGATGAAGGCAAAGACCCAGTGCCCAAAGCTGACTTAAAAAAACAACCCCATATTGAACCCCTACGCTATAACCGTGACAAACATGGCATTGCGGCAACACGCCGCCAGCTGCGCGAACAAAACTCAGAATTTTACAAAGCATTTTCAGATTGAGTACACTTAACCTACCCGAATGGCTGCCTTCTTTTATGCGTGAAAAAGCGAGCATCCTGGCTGCACCGGAAATCCCTGAATATATTAATGTAAAACCCAACCAACGCGCCCGCCGTATGGCACTTAGGCTCGACACCAAGACTCAGCGTTTTGACTTAACCCTGCCTGATTGGGCATCCTTGCATGATGCAAAGCGTTTTATAGACCTAAACCAAGGCTGGATTGAAAAACAACAAGCCGCCTTGCCTGATAAATGCCCATTCATCAACGGCCAAATTATTCCGGTACTAGGCATAAATCGGAAGATAATCCATGTTGTCTCAGACAAGCGGCGCACCAAAATCACACTCACCGACGATCAATTAATTGTAAAATCCAACCTGCATGAACAAGATATCCCTTCCCGCATTCAACGATATTTAAAGAAACTCGCCCAAAGTGAAATGGAATCACTCGTCCGACAAAAAGCAGCCATCATTAAAAAGACCGTTGAAAAAGTCGAAATGCGCGACACCAAAAGCCGCTGGGGAAGTTGCTCTACCGATGGGCGGATTATGCTGTCATGGCGCTTAATATTAGCCCCTTATGACGCCATGGACTATGTGGTGGCCCACGAGGTCGCTCACCTACAACATATGGATCACTCCCCCGCTTTCTGGGCGCAATGCGAAGCGTTATCGCAAAATTATAAAAACGGTCACCGCTGGATGAAACAACACGGCCAAAGCCTTATGCGCTATGGGGTTTGAAGATAATCCAGAGCCCCTTGCAAAATCAATTGCGCCGCCAGCTTATCAATCAACCCATCTTGTTTAGCATTCACGCGGGTTTTTCGTTTATCCACATGCTTATCCACCAATGCCTCCACAGACCTTGTGGATAACCGTTCATCCCAAAATGCAATAAACGGCGCTGAGCCTACAATTTCAGGGTAACGAACAAGCTCAGCAGCAAAGTCACGCACCGATTGCGCACGTGGCCCTTCGCTATCATCCATATTCAAGGGCAAGCCAATAATAAATCCAGCCACTTCATATTCCTCAACAATTTGCTGAAGCTTTTGAATGTCTTTGGTAAATTTAACACGTTTAATCGTCTCCAACGGCAATGCCATTCGATGATCAGGATCACTCAACGCTACGCCGATGGTCTTCTTGCCAATATCCAGCCCGATCAAAGCTTTACCTTGCGGGCAGTGTACGGCGATATTTTGCAGCAAATCTCTCATGTCCTCTTGCGCCTTCCTATCCGTGGTGCTATCACATTAAGCCTTGTGAGGAAAGGATAACAATGTCAACTCAAAACGAACCGACAGCCCTTGAGATTGCAACAAAAACCGCACGTCTCGCCCGACTTTATCTGCCGGCTGAAGACTTGGAAAAAGTTGCACCTCAACTTGAGAAAATCTTGGACATGTTTAAAGAGCTGCAAGAGCTCGACACCCAAGGCGTAGAACCACTCGCCAACGTGATTGGTGAAAATCTAGGTCTGCGTAAGGACGAAGTCACCGACGGCAATTGCCAAGACAAAGTCCTGAGCAACGCAACCGAATCCACCCAAGGCTTTTACAGCGTTCCTAAAGTTGTTGAATAAGAAAAAATATCCATGAGCGAACTAAACAAACAAACCATTACCAATGCCTTAGAAGGCCTGAACAACAAAGATTTTAGCGCGGTTGAGCTTACCCAAGCACATATTGATGCAATGGCGGAGCATAAGAGCTTAAACGCTTTTGTGACCGAAACCCCTGATCTTGCACTAGAACAAGCCAAGGCTTCTGATGAACGCCGCGCCAAGGGCGAGAAACCCGGCTTGTTAGAAGGCATTCCGCTAGCCATCAAAGACCTGTTTTGCACGAACGGTGTGCGCACAACAGCTTCCAGTAAAATTTTAGAAAATTTCGTCCCCCCTTATGAATCAACCGTTACCCAAAAATTATGGGATGCAGGCGCCCTGATGCTGGGCAAAGTTAGTCTGGATCAATTTGGCATGGGTTCTGCGAATATTAATTCGCATTTTGGGCCGGTCATTAACCCGTGGAAACGCAAAGGCGATGATACAAACTTAGTGCCTGGCGGCTCATCCGGTGGCTCATCCGCGGCAGTCGCCGCCCATATGGCCATGGGCGCAACGGCGCCCGATACAGGCGGTTCTGTCCGTCAACCGGCCGCTTTTTGTGGTCTTGTCGGCATTAAGCCTTCTTATGGTCGATGCTCACGCTGGGGCGTTATTTCTTTTGCATCCTCACTGGATACGCCTTCTTTCATGGGGCGCAGCGTTGCTGATGCCAGCCTTTTACTGCAAGCCACATCCGGCCATGATTCAAAAGATTCCACGAGCGCCGCACGCGAAGCGCATGATCTCCTCTCTGCCCTGAAAGACCAAGATGTCAAAGGCATGAAGATCGGTATTCCCAAAGAATATAACGCGCCGGGCATGCCCGAAGAAATCACCAAGGTATGGGAACAAGGTGCTGCTTGGCTCAAAGACGCAGGCGCACAAGTTATTGATATTTCTCTGCCCCATACAAAATACGCTCTGGCGACTTACTATATCTTAGCCCCGGCTGAAGCCTCATCCAACCTCGCACGCTATGACGGCGTACGCTATGGCCATCGTGCCGATGATTATGGCGATCTAATTGATATGTACGAAAAAACCCGCGCCGAAGGCTTCGGCGAGGAGGTCAAGCGCCGGATCTTAATCGGCACTTATGTTCTATCTGCGGGCTATTATGATGCTTACTATATCAAGGCACAACAAGTCCGGCGCTTAATCGCCCAAGACTTTGAAAAAGCGTTCGAACAATGCGATACCATCTTAACACCAACAGCGCCTTCAGCGGCCTTTGCCATTGGTGAAAACCAAGATGACCCTATCAAAATGTATTTAAACGATGTCTTCACCGTTCCGGCTTCACTGGCGGGCATGCCTGCAATCTCGGTTCCTGCCGGATTAAACGATGAAGGATTGCCACTGGGCTTACAACTGATTAGCCCACGCTGGCGCGAAGACACACTGGTACGCACCGCACAAGCGATCGAAAATGCGGCCGGTTTTAAAGGACTATAAAGAGGAATAAAAAAGCATGAGCCAATACCGCATCCAAGGAGACACCGGAGAATGGGAAGTCGTCATCGGCATGGAAGTCCACGCACAAGTCACGGCAAAATCCAAATTATTTTCAGGCGCTTCAACTGAATTCGGCGCGGAGCCTAATACACAAGTCAGCCTTGTCGATGCGGCAATGCCTGGCATGCTGCCCGTGGCCAATGAATATGTGATTGAACAAGGCATTAAAACCGGCTTGGGCTTAAATGCACAAATCAACAACACATCAGTGTTTGCACGAAAAAACTATTTCTACGCCGATCTACCACAAGGCTATCAAATCTCGCAATTCGATCATCCGATCGTTGGCAAAGGCACGATTGAAATTGACCTCCTTGATGGGCGTTCCAAAAATATTGGCATCACTCGAATGCACTTAGAGCAAGATGCCGGCAAATCGGTCCATGACCAACACCCGACCAAAAGCTATGTTGACCTCAATCGTTCAGGCTGCGCCCTGATGGAAATCGTTTCTGAGCCTGATATCTCCAGCCCTGATGAAGCCGTTGCCTATCTATCGAAAATTCGTATGATTTTGCGTTATCTAGGCACTTGTAACGGCAACATGGACGAAGGCTCCATGCGTGCCGATGTTAATATTTCGGTCCGCAAGCCGGGCGCACCATTAGGCACGCGCGCCGAGATCAAAAACGTAAACTCACTCAAAGCTGTATCCCAAGCGATTGAGTTTGAAGTTCAACGCCAAGTCACCCTGATCGAAGAAGGCGGCCAAGTCGATCAAGAAACCCGCCTGTGGGATCCGGTTAAACTGGAAACACGCTCAATGCGCTCAAAAGAAGATGCACATGATTACCGCTATTTCCCCGACCCTGATCTATTGCCTCTGACCGTATCCGATGAGCTCATCGAACGGATCAAGGCCACACTGCCGGAATTACCGGATGAGAAAAAACATCGCTTTATGAATGACTTTGGCCTTAATCTTTATGATGCCAGCGTCCTGATCTCAGAACAAAACCGCGCCGCCTATTACGAGGAAGCAGCAAAAGGCCATGACGCCAAACTAGCGGCCAACTGGGTAACGAACGAGCTTCTAGGCGCCCTAAACAAAGATGCTACATCACTAGACGACAGCCCTGTCAGCGCGGCACAACTCGGTGAGCTGGTCGGGTTAATCGAAGACAATACAATTTCCGGAAAGATTGCAAAGGATGTTTTTGCGGAGATGTATAAAACCGGCAAAGATGCCGCAACCATCGTCGAAGAAAAAGGCTTAAAGCAAGTCACCGATACCAGCGCCATCGAGGCCATCATTGATGAAGTCATTGCCGAAAATCCGGACAACGTCGCCGCTTATCAAGGCGGGAAAGACAAACTCTTCGGATTTTTCGTTGGCCAGACCATGAAAAAATCACAAGGCAAAGCCAATCCTGCCATGGTCAATCAGATCCTAAAACAAAAGCTAAACAGCTAAAGCCACAGTGAAAAAGATGGGCCCGAAGAAAGCGCAAAAAAATCGACCTTTGAATGTCACCGACGCGGGCAATAAACGCATTTTCGTCGGTCTTTCTTGGGATCCGAATGAACGCAAAGACTTTATCGGACGCCTTCAAAATATTCTGTCTGGCAAAAAAAGCTATCATGATCTCGACTTATCTTGCTTTCTTTATAATAAGGATAAAGAATTTCTAGATATTATTTCTGGAAAAATAGGTAAAATCGTTGATCAAAGCGGCGGTATCTACCATAGCGGTGATGACAAAGAAGGCATCGATGACGGCGACGATGAACAAATATCAGTTGAACTAGCCCGCATTGACACATCCATTCACTATATTATTTTCAAAGCCAGCGTTGAATCCGGCCACAGCGTTGATGAAATCGACGCACCGGCGATCCGTATGGTCGATGCGTATTCAAGCCATCCCTTCATCAAAATCGATCTCGATAAAAACGAAGGCGCCGGCAAAGATGCTTATATATTTGCCATACTTTATCGCGACCCCTCGTCTCCATCACAATGGAGCCTCAACACCATTGACGAATATCATACAAGCTCTCCGCTAAAACAGTGGAAAGAACGCCTTATTGATTTTATATCTAAAACTTAAAATTATTGCGTCTTGCGTTACAAGCAAAAGCCACAAAACCTTGCTAAAAATCCAAGCCCGCTTCTTGACGTTGTTCAGTAACGACCTCTTCCACTGGTGCTTCTACCGCCGCCGGATCCTGATTACTTAGCGTCGCTGCGCTGCCATCCGCAGTTGGGTTAAAATCTTTTCGCAATGCCGAACGTTTCTCACCCACTGAATAACCACTCTCAGTTTCAGTTAATTTAGCATCCAAGCCATCCCAAACCTCTTGGGGAACACGCGTTGTTTGACCATTTACACTAATCTCAACCGAGTTACTTGTATCCAGTTCACCGCCTCGCCATTGAGGCATCGTCACAGGGCGCTCTTCCCGACCATCCTCAACCGCTTGACGCAGATCACGTACATAATCACGCACCGCAATCGGGTCTTGTGCTTCGGGCCAATCAAACTTGCTGTCCATCTGGTCTAAAGCATCATGCAAATCATCCAACCCAAAGCGAATATTGCTCCCATCACTCAATTGGGCCTGAGTGGTCATTAATTCTTCTTGCGTCTCAACGGTAAAACGCTGCGGCGAACTCCCAAAAGCTTCGCGGATTTCACTTGCATCATAAGCCACCGTTTCTGAACTATCGCCATGTAGCTCCAAGGCAATTTGTTTTTGAGCTGAATGATCCAAAGCAATAGAACCATCTTGAACCCCAGCTAAGATATGATCCACATTCGTATCCGAAATTTGATAAGCTTGACTGTCCGCCCCTTCATTTCCAGAAATCAATACGTAACAATGACCAGCCTCGCTATAAGCCAGCACTTGCCCTGGCGATTCAGGATTGGATTGTTGTAAATTCGTAATGGCAGAAACATCGCTCAAAACATCTGCACGCGTTACCTCGAAGACATCACTCAAACCATATGGATTAGCGCCCGTAGAGGCCCTCACCACAGTCTCAGGCGTATAAACTTCAGGAACAACACCAACTGCAGGGGCGATCACTGTACGCGTATGAGAGCGCTCAAGCGTAATAGCACTATCTGTCTGCAACCCATCCGGAGCCGTTCTAACATCCTTACCTTCAATTCCAGCAAGATAATTCATCACAATCTGTGCATCGCGTGTCTGAGTGTCAAATTGACTGGTATCACCATCCGTCGCCAACGCATTTCCTGCCAAACCGCGCAAGTTATCCAGTTCATTTTCTAAAATATATTGATTAACCCGTAAGAAATCATTCTGTAGATCCGGACTAAGCTCAATGCCTCTATTTTGTGCATAATTGCGCATAGCCTCACGCGTTGAGGCATCCATGATTCCATTAACATTCACCCCAGCATCCTCTAACAAGTTAAGGCTAGACTGCAAATGTGAGACACCAACCATGTAAACACCGTTACGAACACCGCGTTCCGTTAAGCGACCGCGGTCTCCATCCATGTTAATGGGTTCTGCTTCAGAAATTCGATCACCAAGATGACGATTAACCCAAACACCACCAGCAACCAGAGCACCTTGTAAAGCCAATGTATCTGATTGATTTTGAATACCGCGAACATACGCATCTTGGAACGCAACATTATCTTGCAAGCTTTGATCAATCACAGCCATCACTGACGATAATTCCGCTGGCCCTGCATTTTCTGAAATGTTCGGCAAAAATCCAAAATGCGTTTGCAATTGACGGTAAGCATCAAGTGTCTGTGAACCAATTTGTCCATCCACCGAGCCAGGATCTTGTCCCATGACCGTTATAAACCCTTGTAAAGCCTTAGAAGCGATATCAGCGCTGGGCTCCAATTGTGCGGGGCGTAGGCTCATTTCAATTATTCTCCGTAAAAAATCACCTTTAAATCAGCCCAATCATATACAAGTTATGTTAACAAATAATTAAAAACGGTTTTGAAGTTTGATCTGCGCTAGACAAGCCGAAAGAGATGGTATAAACCTCTAACCCGAGCTTTTAATGAAGCAAGGACACGTGGCCGAGTGGCTGAAGGCGCTCCCCTGCTAAGGGAGTATGGGGTTAATAGCTCCATCGAGGGTTCGAATCCCTCCGTGTCCGCCATTCATTCCAAACACCCGCCAAGGGTGTTTTTTTTACACATAAACAGGCGGCAGCCCCTGACATAAAAACACAGCCGAACCCAGACCATTTACACACCACATAAACAGCGCTATCCTGCGGGCAATAATCTTTTCACTCACCAAACAATATTGCGCCCCATGAAACATCTCGCTTTTGATACCCCAACTTGCTTTATTCCTGCTGCGGACAACGCAGCCATCACCATTCCCGTCACGCTGCTGCACGAATCACAGCTTGAAAACTGGCGACAAGATCAGCGCACCGAGATTCAAACACAAATCACCCAAGCCGGTTTTAAAGCCAACGCCGGAGAAGTTTTAATCACATACGGCAATGGCGGCGAAATCCACGCGGTCTTATGCGGAATATCAGATCCGGTTCAAATTTATGACACAGCCAGCCTTCCAGGGGCATTGCGCAAAGCATTAAGCGCAAACGCACTCCAAGCATTAACATTTGAATTCGACCCACCAGCTCCATCCAACGCCTATCTCGGCTGGGCTTTGGGCTGCTATGAATTCACCCCTTACAAAAAGCCGACTAAACCGCTGCCTAAGCTCCTCACTCATGAGCAAGACGAGACCACCCAAGCCTATATCGAAGCCATCAGCTTGCTGCGTAATATGATTAATCTGCCAGCCAATGACCTTGGCCCGGCAGAAATCGAAGACATCGCGTCTGATCTAGCCATTACGCATAAAGCAAAAATCAAAACTGTCCGTGGCACCGCTCTTGAAAAAGGCTTCCCACTGGTTCACGCCGTCGGTAAAGCCGCCCATGAAAAGCGCGCGCCGCGCCTGATTGAAATCAACTGGGGGCCAAAAGACGCCCCCCTCATCGCACTGGTCGGCAAAGGCGTATGTTTTGACACCGGCGGGCTAGACCTTAAACCATCAGCCTATATGGCGCTGATGAAAAAAGACATGGGCGGCTCTGCTCATGCGTTGGCGCTGGGCCACCTGATTATGAGCCTAAAGCTACCTGTGCGCCTAAAAATCGTGATTGCCGCCGTCGAAAATGCAGTGGGCAGCGACGCCTTTCGCCCAGGCGATATCTTCACCTCACGCAGCGGCAAGACGGTCGAAAACACCGACACCGATGCCGAAGGCCGTTTAATCCTGGCCGACGCCCTAACCTTCGCCAGTGAATCCAACCCTGAGCTGATTATTGATTTTGCCACGCTAACCGGTTCCGCCCGCGCAGCGCTGGGCATGGATATTCCAGCTGTATTCCCCAATGCTAATCATTTAGAAGACCGCATCCGCAAACTCAGCGCCTCTATCCAAGACCCACTATGGCCTATGCCACTACATAATGGCTATAACACCTTGCTGGAAAGCAATATCGCCGACCTCACCAACCATGTCGGCGTACCAGGCGACCTGATTTACAGCGCCCTATTCTTGCAAAATTTTGTTGGCGACAAAGCTGCCCCCCACTGGATTCATGTTGATTGTTTTGCATGGGAAAAATCCGGGCGTCCGGGCCGTCCTGTCGGCGGTAAAGACACTGGCCTTCGTGGCATATTCGCCCTTCTAGAAGAGCTATATCCGCGCTAAAACACCTTGAGCAAACGTCGTCAAACTATCATCGCGCGCACCCATAATAACGATGCGATCACCGCTATGTGCTTGCTCGATCAACCAATCAGCAATGGATTCGCGTTTGTCAAACCAATGCGCATTCACGCCAGCCTCTTGCGCCCAGCCAATGACATCTTTGGCCTGAACGGATCGATCCACCGTACCGCCTGCATAAAAGACTTCCGGCATTACCAGCTGATCTTCCGCCCCTAAATGCGCGGCAAATGCCTCGACAATTTCGCGCCCCATCAAACGCAGCGGGCCAAAGCCATGCGCTTGAAACATCACCAACAACCTACCGTCAAAACGCTTTAATGATTGTAAGCTTGCGCTAATCTTATCAGGGTTATGACCAAAATCATCATAGACTTTAATGCCGCTAGCCTCACCAATTAGCTGCATCCGTCGCGCAATACCGGTAAAGCGCTCCAGCCCCTTAATTGCTTCAGCCAGTTCAACCCCATAAGCCTTTGCCACCGATAACGCCGCCAGCGCATTCATCACATTATGCCGCCCCGGCACACGCAAATGCACAGGCAGCCCCTCAACCGTAAAATCAACACCGTCTGGATGATACGTCACATCCTTTGCCTGATTAAAGCTGTAACGATAAATCGGGACGCCCACCCCGTCCAGCAAAGCCATCACGTTTTCATCATCGCCATTCACCACCACCGCTTGCTTAGCACGCTTAAGGAAGGCCGCAAAAATGGCTTTAAGCTCTTCCAGCGGCATATGATCGAGCGCAATATTATTCACCAGCGCAATCGCCGGATGATAAAGCGCAATCGATCCATCACTCTCATCGGTTTCAGTGATAAACACATCGGAGGCCCCCGTACGCATATTCGCCGCCGGACAGGCCGGATTGCCCTCAAAATTAGTAATCATCCCACCATTCATCACGGTTGGGTTCAGGCCAACCGCATCAAAGATCGAAGCAACCATCCCCGTCACGCTGGACTTACCACTGGTGCCCGCAATCGATATACCGCATGGGCTGGCGTTAAATAACCCGCTCAGCAGCTGCGCACGGGTTTCAATCGGAATGCCAGCCGCTTTGGCGGCAGCAACGTCAGGCACGCTATCTTCAATCGCACCGGAAACCACCAGCACGTCTGCGCCAGCTAAACCACTGCCATTTTGCGGATACAGATCAATGCCCAAAGATTGTAAGTTAGAAAACTTCTTAGGCGACGCGCCTTGATCATACGCCCGATCCGAACCGGATACCACTGCGCCTTGCGCCTTTAAAATCAGAGCCAACGGCATCATCCCGCTGCCGCCCACCCCACAGAAAAAATAGCGTTTATCCATGAGCAAATTTCAGCGCGTCTTTATCAACGGACACCTTCACCACAGAACCATCCTTAATCTCACCCTTCAGCAGTTTTTCTGCCAGCGGGTTTTGAAGCTCAGTCTGGATGACACGCTTTAAGGGGCGCGCCCCATAAGCTGGATCATACCCCCGATCCGCTAGCCAAATTTTGGCTTCATCACTCAACGTAAGGGTAATTTTACGATCCGCTAAAAGCTTTTCAAGATACGTGAGCTGTATCTCAACAATGCCGGTAATTTGTTCCCGCCCTAACCGACGGAAGAGTAAAATTTCATCCAAGCGATTAAGGAACTCAGGCCGGAAAGACGCGCGCACATGCCCCATCACCAGCTCACGCACTTCCTCGACATCCGCGCCCTCTTCCTGTGCAACCAGATGCTCTGCCCCCAGATTAGAGGTCATAATCAAAATCGTATTGCTAAAATCCACCGTGCGCCCTTGCCCATCGGTCAAACGCCCATCATCCAAAACCTGCAAAAGAATATTAAACACATCGGGGTGCGCCTTTTCGATCTCGTCAAACAAAACAACCTGATACGGACGACGGCGCACAGCCTCGGTGAGTGAGCCACCTTCTTCATAGCCAACATACCCCGGAGGCGCCCCAATCAGGCGAGCGACAGAGTGTTTCTCCATATATTCCGACATATCCATGCGGATAATCGCACTGTCATCATCAAACAAAAACTCAGCCAGTGCTTTAGTAAGCTCAGTCTTACCCACGCCCGTAGGCCCCAAAAACAGGAACGAGCCCATCGGACGACGAGGGTCCTGCAAGCCTGCCCGCGCACGGCGAATAGCATTGGACACCGAAGCCACCGCTTGATCTTGCCCAACCACACGTTTGGATAACAGCGTTTCCATCTCCAGCAACTTCTCACGCTCACCCGCCAGCATCTTATCAACCGGAACGCCCGTCCAACGGCTAACAATACTGGCAATATCGTCCTCGCTGACTTCTTCTTTAATCAAACCCGAAGCGGTAGAGCCATCACTATGATCCGCAGCACCCGCCAGCTTTTCTTCCAGCTTGGGAATCAAGCTGTATTTGATCTCACTGGCTTCCTCCCATCGGCCTTCGCGTTCCGCTCGCTCTAGCGCCGCACGCGCTTTATCCAACTCTTCGGTTGCGCGCTGCCCAGCATTCAGCTTTTCTTTTTCCCCCAACCATTGCGAGGTTAAATCCGCACTTTTGGCTTCCAAATCAGAGAGCTCTTCTTCCAGCTTAACCAGTCGATCTTTCGACGCAGAATCGCTTTCTTTCTTCAGTGCTTCTTTTTCAATCTTCAACTGAACAATACGTCGATCCAGCTCATCAATTTTTTCGGGCTTGCTATCTGCCTGCATGCGAATCCGCGAAGCCGCCTCATCAACCAGATCAATCGCCTTATCGGGCAAAAAGCGATCGGTGATATAGCGGTTCGACAACGTCGCCGCAGAGACAATCGCGTTATCGGTAATCCGCACCCCGTGATGCAGCTCGTACTTTTCTTTGAGGCCGCGCAAAATGGAAATCGTATCTTCCACCGTAGGCTCAGACACATAAACAGGCTGAAAGCGTCGTGCCAGCGCCGCATCTTTTTCGATATATTTACGATATTCATCCAGCGTGGTAGCGCCCACCATGCGTAACTCACCACGGGCCAGCGCAGGCTTTAGCATATTCCCCGCATCCATGGATCCTTCGGTTTTACCCGCCCCGACCAGCGTATGCAGCTCATCCAAGAACAAGACAACCTGCCCTTCGGCAGCTTTAACCTCGTCTAACACCGCTTTTAAGCGTTCTTCAAATTCACCGCGATATTTCGCACCGGCCAGCAACGCCCCCAAATCCAGAGACAACAACTTCTTATGTTTCAAACTTTCAGGCACATCGCCATTGATAATCCGCAGCGCAAGCCCTTCGGCGATCGCGGTTTTACCCACACCGGGCTCACCAATCAAAACCGGGTTATTCTTGGTCCGGCGTGATAACACCTGCACCGTACGGCGAATTTCTTCATCACGCCCGATGATCGGGTCCAGCTTACCATCCAAAGCCGCTTGCGTCAGGTCATGCGCATATTTTGCCAGAGCCTCAAACTGATCTTCGGCATTCGCACTATCGGCAGTGCGACCTTTGCGAACAGTATTAATCGCTTGGTTAAGCGCTTGGTCGGACAAGCCGCTTTTTTCAATCAAGCCGGCCACATCCATTTTCTTGGCCATGATCATGGCTTGTAAGATGCGCTCCACCGTTACGAATTTATCGCCGGATTTTTCTGCCAGCGACAACGCATTATCCATCACCTTGGCCAAATCATTCGATAAACGCAGCCCACTCGCGCCGGAGCCGGATACTTTAGGAAATTTGGCAATCGCAGCCTCAACCTCACGCAGCAAAAGCGCTGCATCGCCGCCCGCCGCATCAATCAAGCGCGTGGTCAGGCGATCCTGATCATCCAGCATACATTTGAGCAAATGCTCAGGCTCCAGCGACTGATGATCGCCGCGCATCGCAAGGGTTTGCGCTTGTTGTAATAAAGACTTTGTTTTTTCAGTATAGCGTTCGTAATCCATACCCCAAATATGAGCTCGTCCCCTGATATGGTCAAGGGACGAAGTCAAAAACTTATAAGAAAATAAATGTTATAATTGAAGGTTTTAAGCTGGCTCAGATTCTTTTTCTTCTTCAACCGGTGCTTTTGGCAAAACACTTGCTGGCAGACCAAGATCATCGTCTTGCTCTTTAACGGATTCGCCTTTTTCAAAAGCTTTTTCGGCCTGTTTTTCTGCTTGCGCCTTTGTCTCAGCATCCCACGCACCAATGATACGCTGATAATGCTCAGCATGCTGGAGATAGTTTTCCGCCAAGGTTAAATCACCGGATGAATTCGCATCCTTGGCCAAAGCCATATATTTCTCAACCACTTGATGGGCCGTCCCGCGAATACGTACGTCGGGTCCATTGCTGTCAAAAACCTGAGAACGATTCGGAGCAGAACTTCTGCGTGATCCGTTTCTACCCCGTTGACGTCTATTTGCGTTACCATGCCTCATCGTTTTTTCTCTTTTTTTGGTTTTATTCTTTACTAAATTTTAAACTTAATTTGTTTTTAAATGAATCAACCTGAAACCAGCCTACATGATTCTGTTAAAAACGCATAGCCCAAACATCACGAAAACACTACATATAGTGCCTCGCCCCCTGCGTAATACCGCATCTTGAGATCGTGTCTTGAACTGCCCCAAACCTACATCGGGGGGGCCAAATCAATCAACGCGCCTTTTAGCTTTTTTTGCTTTTATCCCCACAGGAGATTTCCACAACCCGCGGAATACCTGCATAATCGGGATATATTTCTTCAAGGCGAATCCTATAATCTTCGGCGATTCCCTGAATGTATCCACACTGATCAAAACCTATCTCAAAAAAGGCCCGACCATCCTTTTTAAGAAAAGAATAAAGGTGAAAAAAAATATTTTTATAAGGCTCCAAACCTAAATCCCCCCCCTCTAAAGCTAGAATCGGATCAAATTTTTGTACATTTTCATCCAGATTCGTAACCTCGTCAGAATCAATATAGGGCGGATTCGACACAATCAAATCAAATTTCCCTTCAACATTTTGAAACCAATCCGATTGAACGAAAGTTGATCGCTCGCTTAATCCGTTACGTACAGCATTTCCTCGTGCCGCCTCCAGAGCTTGATTGGATAAATCAACACCAATTCCGCTCGCCTCCGGCAGCTCTTTTAACAGCGAAAGTAAAATGCATCCCGTCCCGGTACCTAAATCTAAAATCCGCGGTGCCTCCATTTGTGTTTTCTTCACATACGCAAGCGCTCGCTCCACCAACACCTCGGTATCCGGGCGCGGGTCTAGCGTTGACTCATTCAAATCAAAACGCATCCCCCAAAACTCACGCCACCCTAAAATACGAGAAATCGGCTCTCCGTTTTCACAACGACGATCAAGCACAGCGGCGATTTCAGGATATTTTGCTAAATCAAAGACCTCTTCACCGCGCGCAATGATATCCGCCCAGTCCAAATCGGCAAATTCAGATAAAATGATTCGCGCCTCTTGCTGCGGATCATAGCTGCCCGCTTTTTTAATCCGGTCAGTGATATATTGGTAAAATTCTTTTAACAGCATCGTTTAAAACGGGTTTAAGAATCAAAATCAGCCAATGCACGGGCCTGATCTTCAGAAATCAAAGCATCAACAATCTCGTCAAAAGCTTCACCAGCTAAAATTTCATCCAGCTTATAAAGGGTCAGGTTAATCCGGTGATCACTCACCCGCCCTTGCGGATAGTTATAGGTTCGAATACGTTCAGACCGATCACCAGAACCGACTTGCTCTTTACGGTCTTCAGCCCGCGCCGTAGCCAGACGTTGACGCTCAATATCATAAATACGGGTACGCAAAATTTTCATCGCCTTGTCGCGGTTCTTATGCTGGGATCGCTCTTCCTGCATTTCCACCACCACGCCGGTCGGAATATGAGTAATCCGCACCGCACTGTCGGTCGTATTCACGTGCTGCCCGCCCGCCCCTTGGGAGCGATAAGTATCAATTTTCAAATCCGACGGATTAATATCCAAATCCACCTCTTCCGCTTCGGGCAGAACTGCCACCGTTGCCGCCGAGGTATGAATACGCCCCCCCGATTCCGTTTTAGGAACACGCTGCACCCGATGCACACCGGATTCATATTTCAGCCGGGCAAACACATTAGCGCCACTAATCTCGGTCACAATCTCTTTATAACCGCCAATATCGCTTTCCGAGGCTTCTACCACCTCCATCCGCCAGCCGCGCTTGGCCGCATAGGCCTTATACATCACAAATAAATCCGCCGCGAATAAAGCCGCTTCATCTCCGCCCGTACCGGCACGAATTTCTAAAATCGCATTTTTACTATCTGCTTCATCTTTAGGGATTAAGGAAAGCTGAAGCGATCGCTCCAATTCCGGCAAGCGTTTTTCAAGCGCGTAATATTCTTCCGTTGCCATTTCCTTCATCTCAGGATCGCTCATCAACTCTTTTAAGCTCACCAACTCTTCTTGCGCCTGCGCATGGGTGGCAATCGCTTCGACAACGGGTGTAAGCTCGGCATATTCAACCGATAACTTGGTAAATTCATCACCGCTTAGATTTCCTGCCGACATCAAAGACGCCAATTCTTCATGGCGTGCCCGAATAGAGGAAAGCTTTTCCTGCATATTACTCATGTAAAATCCTGATAAAAAGAATGGCTATTCAACCAACAAGGGTTGATCTATCGCATTGGAAAAGAAATTGCTACGATTTTCTGTATGAAAAGAGGCAGTGTCTTGATCATAATGATCCTGAAAAACGGAATAATCGCCCACAGTCTCGATCGCAATCGGCTGCGGTTTAAATAAATAAGATGCACTGGCCAGTAACGCAATAAAACCAATGGCACACACAACCAGTAAGGCTTTCTTAGGTAAGTGGGTCTCCAAAGCCTCAACCGGGAACTGAACCACATTATCCGGCGCTTTATACATGGATTGGCTCTTAAACAGCTTCACCATACGCTCAGGGTTTAACCCTAAATAATCGGCATAAGTACGGATAAAGCCAACCGCATAAACACGGCCCGGCAAACGATCAAAATCGCTGCGTTCAATCGCATCAAGCTGCGAAGCCCGAATACGAAGTGCGACTTCGACATCTTGCAAACGCTGGCCGTAATGCATTCGCGCATTGCGCAAAATTTCACCAACGGGCGCATCTGAAAAATACAGATCGTCTTCCTGAAAAACAGCATGTTGTGTCATACTTGACAGGCTAGAACCAAATTCAACAGAAAATCAAGTTTATTCCTGATCCAAATCAAATGCGCTGTGGAGAGCTCGAACCGCTAGCTCAAGATAATCTTTCTTGATCAAAACCGAAATCTTAATCTCAGAGGTCGATACAACCTCGATATTGATATTTTTTTCGGCCAAAGCACTGAACATTTTGCTCGCGATTCCATGATTAGTAATCATACCCACGCCTACTACTGAAACCTTTGCCAATTCTTCATCGGTACGAATTTCAATGGAATCGAGCCCTTCGGCCTTTTTCAATGCCTCCAACGCACGGGGTAATTCATTGCGGGCTGTGGTAAAAGTCATATCCGTCGCCTTACCATCGCCGGAAATATTCTGAACGATCATATCGATATTCACCGAAGCATCCGCCAAAGGCTTAAAGATCTTGGCCGCAATACCCGGTACATCAGGAACATTCAGCAAAGTGACTTTGGCTTCATCTTTTTGATAGGCCACACCGCTTACAATTTTGGTTTTCATGGATGGATCCTCTTCAGCTTGCTTAATTAATACGGTGCCCGGCAGGTCACTACCAATGGCATCACCAAAAGTGCTCAGCACTTGCAGCGTAACATCATTTTTCATCGCAACCTCAACCGATCGCGTCTGCAAAACCTTGGCCCCTAATGACGCCAATTCAATCATTTCCTCATAAGAGATATTCTTAATCTTACGGGCTTCAGGCACGATACGCGGATCGGTCGTATAAACCCCATCCACATCGGTGTAAATATCACAACGATCAGCTTTAAGCGCTGCGGCCAAAGCCACCGCCGTTGTATCCGATCCCCCACGCCCCAACGTGGTAATACGCCCACGCGGTGAAATCCCTTGAAACCCGGGGACAACAACAGTCTCCCCTTCGTTTAAGCGCTGAGAAATCATATCGGTTTCAATGCTTTTAATCGAAGCTTGGCCATGAATATCATCGGTTTTAATGGGCACCTGCCAGCCCAACCATGACCGTGCTTGCACGCCGCGCTCTTGCAACGCCATCGCCATCAAGCCCGCTGTAATTTGCTCTCCACTAGAGACCACGGCATCATATTCGCGAATATCATACATCGGGCTCATATCCGAGCAATACCCCACCAAACGGTTCGTAACCCCTGACATTGCAGAAACCACAACCACAACCTGATTGCCACGCGCAACCTCAGCCGCCACCTTATCAGCCGCCGACTTGATTTTTTGAACATCCGCAACCGAAGTTCCGCCAAATTTTACAACAATAAGCGCCACTGCCTGACCTCTTGCTATTAACACACCGTCAGCCTATATAAAAAGGCTGAAAAAACGATTGTTACAAGAAGAAAACACGAATGGCAACAGGGCAGAGCACAAAAAACAGCACCGTGAATGAAAGCGAAATCAATCACTTCGCGCAAGATTCACACGACTGGTGGAATGAAACAGGCCCCTTTGCCCCGCTTCATCGTTTAAATCCGGTACGCCTTGGCTATATCAAATCTCAAATTCTGGATCACTTTGATACGCAGACTTTAAAAGGCCTCAGCATCCTAGATGTCGGCTGCGGCGGAGGATTAATCTGCGAGCCGCTAACCAGACTCGGTGCAACCGTTACCGGTGCAGATGCCGATACCCAAGCCATCGAAACAGCAGAGCTTCACGCCGCCGAAGAAGGGCTTTCGATTACCTATCTCAATAAACCGGTTGAAGACATTGACGAGCAATATGACGTAGTATTAGCCCTTGAGATCATTGAGCATGTCAACGACCCTCAAAGCTTTATCCAAGCCTGCACCCAGCGCGTTAAGCCGGGCGGCATGATCATTTTATCCACCCTGAACCGCACCCCCAAAGCCTTTGCCTTGGGCATTGTGATGGCTGAATATGTGATGCGCTGGGTTCCACGCGGCACACACCACTGGCAGCAATTTCAAAAACCCTCTGACCTTGCACGCTATTTACGTGCCAGCAATTTTGAGACTACCGATGTCACCGGCCTGACCTTCAATTCGTTAGAAGGCACCTTTGCCCTAAACAAAAGCAAGCTAGGGGTAAACTACCTCTTGAGCGCAAGGCCCATTTTACGTTAGAATCACTGCCATGAGCTTAATTTTCCTGATATGTGCTGTAATCTCAATGGTCGTCGCGGCCCTAAGCTTAGCTGTAGGCTTAGCTTCTATCGCAAAAACACCTGAGTTTCGTGAGAAATACGCCAACCGTTTAATGCGTCTTCGCATTCTGTCACAAGGCGCGGCCATCTTATTTTTATTTCTAGCCTTTTCTACGCAAGGGGCATAAACGCCTTTTGCGCATGAACTGCGCTGCTTCGAACCGATTTTAAAAGAGGAGTTAAACCATCCATGAAAATCATCGTCCCCATTAAGCGAGTCGTCGATTACAACGTCAAAATACGTGTTAAATCAGATAAAACCGGCGTGGAACTGGCCAATGTTAAAATGTCGGTCAACCCATTTGATGAAATCGCCGTGGAAGAAGCCGTACGTTTAAAAGAAGCTGGCAAAGCCAGTGAAATTATCGTGGTCAGCATTGGCCCTGAAAAAGCACAAGAACAACTGCGCACCGCTATGGCGATTGGCGCAGATCGTGGCATCTTGGTAAAAACCGATCAACCGATTGACCTAGGCGGGATTGAGCCCTTGGCCGTTGCCAAAACACTTCATAAAATTATCGAAGATGAAAAGCCAGATCTGGTCATCATGGGCAAGCAATCGATTGACGATGACTCCAACCAAACCGGCCAAATGTTGGCGGCACTTTTGGGCTGGGCGCAAGGCACCTTTGCTTCAAAACTTGAGCTTACCGACGGCGCAGCCAATGTAACCCGTGAAATTGATGGCGGCCTTGAGACCTTATCAGTAAAACTGCCAGCAATCATTACGACGGATCTTCGCTTGAACGAGCCCCGCTACGCCAAGCTTCCCGACATTATGAAAGCCAAGAAAAAACAACTCGACGTAATCGAAGCCTCTGAAACTGGTGTGGATTACACACCACGCCTGCAAGTACTGGAAGTGGTTGAGCCCCCCGTACGCAGTGGCGGGATCAAAGTCGCCAATGTTGATGAGCTTATCGACAAATTGAAAAACGAAGCCAAAGTGATCGGAGCATAAACCATGAGCATTCTTATCCTTGCAGAACACCATGATAACAAATTAAGCCCGGCAACCTTGTCGACCATCACCGCTGCGGGTCAAATCGGTGGTGATATCCATATCCTCATCGCAGGTGTTTCCGATGGCGCGGCTGCGCAAGCGGGCTCCGTCAATGGCGTGAGCAAAGTCATCACCGCCATCGACGCTTCTTTTGAGCATTCAATCGCTGAAAATCTGGCTCCGGTCATTGTAGAACTAGGCAAAAGCGGTGTTTACACCCATATCTTAGCCCCTGCCACGACCTTTGGTAAAAACGTTTTGCCGCGCGCCGCAGCATTGCTAGACACTCAGCAAATCTCCGACATTATCGCCGTGATTGATGCCGATACGTTCAAGCGTCCAGTCTATGCAGGCAATGCCATCGCAACGGTCAAATCATCCGACAGCCTGAAATTGATCACCGTCCGTGCGACGGCTTTTGATCCGTCTGCAACGGAAGGAGGTAGCGCCTCAACCGAAAGCATCAGCACCTCGGGCGATCAGGGCTTAACCCACTTTGTCGGGCAAGAGCTTTCTAAATCCGACCGCCCCGAATTAACCGCGGCCGATGTGGTTATCTCAGGCGGGCGCGGTGTTGGTTCGGCTGATAATTTCAAAATCATCGAAGCCCTCGCCGACAAACTTGGCGGTGCGGTTGGCGCCTCACGTGCCGCAGTCGATGCGGGCTATGTACCCAACGATTATCAGGTCGGCCAAACCGGCAAAGTCGTCGCCCCCAATTTGTATATTGCGATTGGCATTTCCGGCGCGATCCAGCATCTGGCCGGCATGAAAGAATCCAAAACCATCGTGGCGATCAACACCGACGAAGATGCTCCGATCTTTCAAATTGCTGATTATGGTTTGGTCGCCGATTTATTTGAGGTTGTGCCTGAGCTCACTTCTAAGCTATAACCGCTTTCATGCGTGATATAAGGCTTTTGACATTATTACTGACCCTGTTGCCGTTAGTGCTTGGCGCTTGCGGGGTTAAGCCTGGGCAAGTCGATCCGCCACAAGGCAAGGATAATGACCAATTCCCGCGCACGTATCCGGCACCTGAAACACTAAAATAACAAAGAATATATTGCTATGAACAACCCGTTCTTTACCGTTCGCGAAGATACGCTGCATGTCGAAGACATCGCCCTACCCCAGATTGCACAGCAATTTGGCACCCCTGCCTATGTCTATTCCGCGAACCATATCCGCCGCCAATACGAAAACCTAGCCGGCGCAATGCAAAAAACACTGCCTGCAGACCGCCAACCGTTAATTTGCTTTGCCTGCAAAGCCAACAGCAACCTCGCCATTTTAAGCCTTCTGCGCTCTTTAGGCTGCGGCGTTGAAATCGTTTCCGAAGGGGAACTGATCCGCAGCTTAAAAGCTGGCGTTGACCCATCTAAAATCGTTTCGACTGGCGTTGGCAAAAGCGATAGTGAAATCACTGCCCAACTGGAATCCGGCATTCACCAGATTAATGTAGAGTCTTTACCCGAGCTTGAGCAAATTCAACGCATCGCCAGCCAAATTGGCAAAACAGCCCGCGTTGTTTTCCGTCTCAACCCGAATGTCAGCGGTGGCGGCCACCATAAAATATCAACCGGACGCCGCGGCGATAAATTCGGGCTGGATAAAGCACGCTGTTTCAAGGCTTTTGAAATGGCCGCGGACATGAACCACGTCGAAGCACTTGGCTTATCGGTACATATTGGCTCTCAAGTTTTTGAAGTCGAAAAATTCAAAGCCGCTTTTGAAAAACTACCTGACATCGTCGAAGAACTTCGCGCGGCAGGTCACCGTGTTGATCGTCTTGATATTGGGGGCGGTTTCCCAATTCAATATCAAGACGAATCCTTACTGGATCTATCGGCTTATGCCGAATGGGTGCGCGACATTATCTTGCCTCTAAACACCCAAATCATTTTGGAACCCGGCCGCTATCTGGTTGGAAATAGCGGCATCCTTCTGAGCAAAATCGTCCATGTCAAAGAAACTGACGGCCCGGAATTTCTGGTATTCGATAGCGCCATGAACGATCTATTACGACCAGCCATGTATGATGCCCATCACGAAATCATGCCGGTACAAAACCATCAAGCCCCTGTCAAAACCTACGATGTGGTTGGCCCGATTTGTGAAACCGGCGATACATTCACGCGGGAACGCAAACTACCAACCATGCGCCCAGGCGATTTGGCCGTAATCTTATCCGCAGGTGCTTACGGCATGTGCATGAGCTCAAACTACAACACACGCCCACGTGTGCCTGAGATTTTAGTGGATGGTGATAAAATCGCGCTCATCAGTGCCCGTGAGACATATGATGATCTTCTGGCGCGTGAGACGATTCCGGCTTGGCTGGCTTAGCTTCCTCATGTGAAGAGGGAGCTTCTTCGTGATCTTCTTCGACATGCCCATCTTCCTCATGACCATCAACCTTAGCTTTAGGCTTTTGACCTAAACTAAAGCCGACAACCAGCTTTTTTGCTTCGGGCGCGGATTCCAACGCCAGCTCAAACGCTTTACTACCACCGCCTTTGATCATCTCTGCAGGAGGAGACGACACATCATAGCGAAGCAATTCATCATGCTCATCCAGCTGATCAACCCGCATTAAGGCAAGCGGCATTTCTTCATCCGATAGATTTAGAATTTCACCGCTGACATGAATGCGTTTGGCTTTCTCATCAAAAACCGCCTGCAGATCAAGTATCTCAACTTGTTGAACTGGCAATGTGGGTGCCATTCCAACCATGTCATACAACGCATAAGAAGCCGGCCAGCGATCAACAATCATACCCTTGGCCGCCAACGCCACCAATATAATTAATACAAAAACACCCGCTGCTGCGCCATAGCCCATCAACGCAAACTTACGCTCAGAAACCGGTGTTGCAGCATCACCAGTTTCTTCTTCAGGCGGTAAGGGCTCCGCATACAAATCATCTGCGTCGGTTTCAACGGTTTCCTCTTCTGAAATAACGTCTTCCCCGGATGCTTCTTCCATTGCCTCGGCAAAGCTTTCTTCGCCGTCGCCACCTTCTTCCTGAGCATCTTCTTCGTCGCCGATCTCATCTGGCATATCAATCATCACGACATCGTCTTCGGATTCTTCACCGTCAGTAACGTCAGAATCAATATTCTCTTCAGATTCTATGAGCTCTTCAGCCTCAGCCATGCTTTCAGATTCAACGCTCTCTTCCTCTTCAAAAACTTGAAACCAGCTATGCGAGCAACGAGAACAGCGAACCTTACGTCCATCCGGACGCATCAAATCATCTTCGATCGAAAATTTCGTACTACATTGTGGGCAGGTGACAATCATAATCTATGAAATTTCATTTATTCGGTTAGAATGAGACGTTAAGCAACGCCGGACGTGCTCGATTACTATAAAATTACAACCGCCGCATAGCAATGAACAAATTTACTTCACTCATGATCATCTTTGTATTTCTTGGCATTCTGGGCGCCTGCGCAGGACAAGCCTATGCCTGCGCAATTCAAGACAGAGCATGTATCTTAAACCTGCTGGAGCAAAATGCACTAGCGATCGATCATGATAGCTGGCGCGATCAGACCTTGCGAGAATATGCCAAAACACTGGCTTCCGATAATCAGTATGACAAAGCCATCGCCGTCATTGATCAAATCAAAAGCCCGGATACCCAAGCCTTAACCATTCGCGGCATTGGTATGGCGGTTGCCGAACACGGCCTTGATGGCAAGGACTATCATAACATTTTTACCAAGCTGCGCGCCCGATCCGATAAAATAACTCACCCGCCCTCTTATGCCATCGCCTTGACCTATATCGCCATGGCACAAGCTTTTGCAGACGATGATGAAGGTGCTTGGAAAACGGCTCTGGACATGGAAAATGACGCGTTACGCCACAAAGCTTTCGGTGAAACCGCCGAAATACAGGCCGAAAAAGGCAAATATAAACAAGCCATGACCAGCATCACCTATATCGAAAGCGAAGCTTACCGTAACAAAGCCTATAGCATTACCTCTAAGCTTTTCGCGGATGCGGGACATTTACAAGATGCCTTAAACACGGCAACCCAAATCACCAACGCGTATAAGCAAGCCAACGCCTTACAATATGTGCTGGACATTCAAAAACCACGGGAGCTTGACCGTGATTAGATTTGAACATGTCGGGTTGCGCTATGGCATCGGGCCTGAAGTCCTTAGCGATGTTAACTTCACGCTAGAGCCTGGCTCCTTCCATTTTCTCAGCGGCGCCAGCGGCGCGGGAAAAAGCTCCCTGCTATCGCTGCTCTATCTAGGGCGACGGCCAACTCGCGGCCTGATCACCATGTTTGGCCAAGAAACCAGTATTTTAAGCCGTGATCAACTCGCCGCCTTTCGTCAGCGCGTTGGTGTGGTCTTTCAAGATTTTCGCTTGCTGCCGCATTTATCGGCCTTTGATAATGTGGCACTTCCCTTACGCATCATGGGAAAAAGTGAAGCCGAAATTAAAAACAACGTCCGTGAACTCATGGATTGGGTGGGGTTAGGCGATTACACCAACGCCTTACCGCTAACCCTGTCGGGCGGGCAACAACAACGCATCGCTATTGCCCGAGCGATTATCGCACACCCTAAGCTCCTCCTCGCCGATGAGCCTACCGGAAATCTGGACGATGAAATCGGCATGCGGTTAATGAGCTTATTTGAACAGCTGAATAAAACCGGCACCACCATTGTGATTGCCACCCATAACCAAGCCATGATGGATCACTTTGACCATCCACGCTTGATGCTGGACCAAGGCCATTTACAACGGCAAGAGCGTAAACACTGGATCCAAAGAAAAATTGAGAACGTCTTTTAAACATGCCTCTAACGAAAAAAACAAAGCGTCGTTACGATTTACCCCTTCACCGCGATGAAGGCTCCTTCTTTTTGATCGTCTTAATTGGCCTCATGGGTTTTTTATCGATCATTAGTCTTGTCTTTGCCCTGTTCTTAAACCAAATGACCGGCCAATGGTCGCAAGGGCTGGAAAAGAAAGCAACGATTGAAATACCAGCTTATGATACGGCCGACAAAGCCCGCCCCATTGTAGAATTAGAAAAAATCCAAGACCAGATCATTGAACAATTAAAAACCGACCCTACGATTGGGAGCCTCACACCTGTCGCCCCTGAGAATGTGCAGGACATCATTAAAAGCTGGCTGGGCAATAATGATTTTATCGATGACTTACCAATGCCCCGCATTTTATCGGTGGAGCTAAATCAGCGCAGTCTTGAAACCCTTAAAAATCTAACTGATCAAGTTCAAACCATTGACCCCTTATCCAAAATCGATTTCCATCAAAGCTGGTTGGCCGACCTGAAAAAACTAACCGGTGCACTGCAAGTCACCGCTTTTGGTATTATTGCCGTCATCATGTTCACCACAGTCTGTGCCATTGCCGGGGCGATCAAATCCCAAATTCAAATCCACCGCAAAGATGTGGAGCTATTACACCTCATGGGGGCGCATGACCGTTACATCACGCGCCAATTCATTCGCTATGCCAGTATCCTCAGCCTCTATGGCAATGCCGGAGGCCTAACACTGGCCTTAATTTTCATGGCGCTAACCGGATTTTTCTTCAAAGCCGGTGCTTATGACTTTCTCCCTCATTTTTCCTTATCCCCTACAAACCTGATTTTTGTTTTGCTTATTCCGGCCTCGCTGTCTATCATCGCAGCACTAAGTGCTTGGCAAACTGTGATAAAAGCACTGCATAAAACCCCATAATGCCCTAGCTTTAAAACAACATGAAACATCTTAAGCTTTATATTCTGCTTTTTAGCCTGCTGTTTATTTTCTGGCTTGGCGGTTTTGCGGCCTTTGCTATCTATGCAATACAAATCAAGCCTTATGACGTCTCACAAAAAACAGATGCCATCGTCGTTTTAACCGGCGGGCAAGGCCGCCTCACCGAAGGACTGAACTTATTCGCCGCCAGACGGGCGCATTATCTATTTATTACCAGCTTGCATGAAAATCTGAGCGAAGAAAAAATCCGCCACCTCTGGCGCGGGAGCACCCCTTTACCGGAATGCTGCATTGCCTCGGATCCTTCGGCTCTCACAACGGCGCAAAACGCGCTAATGACTCAAAAATGGATCGAACAACAAAAAACAGCCCCTGAAAACCTACCCGTTCAATCCATTCGTTTGGTCACGTCGAATTATCATATGCCCAGAGCACTGGTTGATTTTGAGCGAATTTTACCGGGCATCGCAATCCACCCACATCCGGTTACCTCGGATAACAGCCGTATAAACGATAAAAAATACTGGCAACTTTTACTGGGGGAATATCACAAATTTCTAATGCGTTGGCTTCAGGCAAAGCTATTACCTCTAAAATTCCAACCCTTAATGAGCTAGCCCCTAATAATGCAATGGATTAAATCAGCCCTCTTTAGCTTTGTTTTTCTGCCGCTTTTAACCGTGCTGGTCTGTGTATTAGGCATTCCAATGCTGTTAACACCGCGCCCGGTTTTTATGCGCCTGATTAAATTTTGGGTAATCAGCGAAACATGGCTGGAAAAACACATTCTCGGCCTTACCTACGAAATCAAAGGCAATGAAAACCTGCCACAAGATGGCCTTTATATCGTCGCAGCAAAGCACCAATCAACCTATGAGACCTTTAAGCTGCATGTCTTGTTTAAAGACCCAGCTATCATATTAAAAAAAGAGCTCTTGCGCATTCCGCTATGGGGGCAATATCTCGCCAAAAGCGGGGTCATAGCCATTGACCGAAGCGCCGCGAGAAAAGCCATGGACTCAGTCAATGACGGCGCGGCACAAGCAGCGCAATCCGGGCGCACACTAGTTATCTTCCCGCAAGGCACACGGATTAACCCTGGCACTCC
>QGCY01000065.1_pt1 | contig 28648 bp, 24 predicted proteins | sample 4708041 | NCBI WGS metagenome assembly QGCY01 (sample SAMN08941164, study PRJNA450518) | Sediment metagenome, whole genome shotgun sequencing project. | biome: grassland soil; feature: grassland; material: soil; isolation source: soil 14 days enrichment with methanethiol and mixed carbon source ... | reverse complement strand
ATGGTTGGCAGCCGCGATAATAGAAAGATGCCGTGGTATAAGGCGCGTACCGACCGCGATTAGCTCATCGCCCTTGGAAAAATCTATACCAGCACGACGAATGTGTAGGCTTGGCGATTTTTGCTCCGTCAGTGTGACGGCGTCCCCTTCACGGCTCACATTCTCTTGCATCACAACACGGTCTGCACCATCGGGTACGACTGAACCGGTAAAGATGCGGACACATTCGTTTTGACCGAGACTACCCTTGTACGGGTGCCCAGCGGGCGCTTCACCCACCAGCTTCAGCGTTTTGCCTTGCACAAAATCGGCATCACGCACCGCATAGCCATCCATGGCAGACATGTTTGATGCCGGTTGTGTGAGTTTAGCGAGAATTGGTTCGGAAAGCGTACGCCCAGCGGCTTCAGCCAGTGGGACGGTCTCGGACCGGGTACGAACGGCACTAGCGCTAATTCGCGCCAGTGCTTCAAGTCTGTCGATCAAGGAAAGCTCCGGAAACCATCTGAAATCTCAGATTGTTATCCGTAGAAGCCACACAATGTGTCAACCAGCGCCTTACCAATGCCACCGCTACAACGGTAGAAAATCGTCTGCGCGTCGCGGCGGGACTCAACGAGCCCGGCCGCACGGAGCTTGGCGAGGTGCTGAGACACAGCTGACTGGGACTGATCCGTCAATTCAACCAGCTGGTTCACAGACAACTCACCACCGCTCAGCGCGCAGAGAATCTTCAGCCGCGTTTCGCTGGCCATGGCTTTCAGCACTTCAGATGCCTCGTTGATGCGGTCTGAAACCACGTCAAAGGCTTCCTTTGAGTCTGGATGCAATACTGTCATCAGGAAAAACGCTCCTCTGTAACCATCATCTCTGCGCCATCGCCATCATCGGTTTTAGCTTCAGGCGGCAGCCACTCTGGTCCCCGCAGAGCAATATAGATTGCAGGGATTACCAGAACAGTAAGCGCAGTAGAAGATGCAAGTCCAAACAGCAGTGAAATCGCCAATCCCTGGAAAATAGGGTCTGTCAGGATCACTGCTGCCCCAATCATGGCCGCAAGCGCAGTCAATACGATTGGTTTGAAACGGATCGCGCCGGCATCAAGCAGAACCTCTTTCAGAGGCGTGGTCGCATCCGTCCGGTGACGCACAAAGTCCACCAGCAGGATGGAGTTTCGCACGATAATGCCCGCGAGCGCGATGAAGCCAATCATTGACGTTGCCGTGAAGGCGGCACCAAACAACCAGTGACCGATCATGATACCAATCAACGTGAGCGGAACAGGCGTCAGGATGATCAGTGGCACACGGAACGTACCAAACTGTGCGACAACCAGAATGTAGATACCAACCAGTGCAACACCGAAAGCCATGCCCATGTCGCGGAAGGTCACATATGTGATCTCCCATTCGTCATCCCAGAGAATGGTCGGACGGGTTTCATCTTCCGGCTGGCCATACATGCGTACCGCTGGTGCCTCCAGGCCGACCGCCTCCCAGTCATATTCCGCGATGAGGTCCTGAATCTCGAACATGCCATAGATTGGTGCCTCATAACGACCAGCAAGTTCGCCCATCACCATGTCAGTGAAATAGCCATCCCGGCGGAAGATAAGCGGAGACCCCACTTCTTCCGAAACATTCACCAGAGCACCCAGCTCCACAGGCGCAATACCCGGCTGGCCCATACGGCGAGGGACAGGAATCGCACCGATCTCCTGCGTCCATGCGCGCTCGGCACGAGGCAAACGGATATTGATGTTCAGCGGATCACGGCCTTCGCCGCGCGGGTTCACGCCAACGGTCTGACCCGAAAACGCCAAAGCGACCGTGTCGAGGATATCCTGCTGCATGACGCCATAATCGGCCGCACGTGGCTCATCGACAGAGATAGACAGGCGCGGTGCTGGCGACCCGATCGAATCATTCACGTCCACGATAAAGTCCGTCTCTTCAAAGAAGCCGCGAACAATTCCTGCAGTCTGACGGCGTGCTTCCGGCGTTGGACCGTAAATCTCTGCCATCAAGGTCGCGATGACCGGCGGGCCAGGAGGCACTTCGACAACGCTTACATTCGCGCCCTCAGGAAGCGGTACATCCAGAACGAGGTGACGCAGCTCCAGCGCCACTTCATGGCTGGACCGGTCACGATGCTCTTTCTCGGACAGGTTGACCTGAAGGTCGCCGAGCTCCGGAGAGTTTCGCAGGAAGTAGTGTCGTACAAGGCCATTGAAGTTGAACGGCGCTGCCGTGCCTGCATAGGCCTGAATCGTCTCAACCTCATGTACGCCGCGAATAGCGTCCGCCAAAGCAAAGAGCGACCGTTCGGTATCTTCAACCGATGCACCTTCAGGCAAATCGAGAACAATCTGGATCTCAGACTTATTATCAAACGGAAGGAGTTTTACCGGTACCGCCTTGAAAGCAAACAGGCTCATCGAAGCCAGCGTCGTTACGCCGACGATCAGAAGGAACGTCCATGCTGTCGTTCGCGACTTCACGATCGGTCCGGCAACAGCCCGATAGAATTTGCTGATACGCGTCTCGGCGTGTTCGTCATGTCCATGATCAGCAAGCTTTGCATTGCCCGCAATTTTCATCAGCAGCCAAGGCGCGATGCCGACCGCTACGAAGAATGAGAACATCATCGCTGCAGACGCATTCGCCGGAATTGGCGCCATGTACGGCCCCATAAGACCAGACACGAACATCATAGGCAGAAGCGCCGCGATGACAGTAAGCGTCGCGATGATGGTCGGGTTACCAACCTCAGCAACCGCATCCACGGCTGCCTTCACACGTGTCCGGCCATCCTTCATTGCCCAGTGACGGGCAATATTTTCGATGATGACGATTGCATCATCGACCAGAATACCGATCGAGAAGATAAGCGCGAACAGGCTCACACGGTTGATCGTGTATCCCATCATAAGTGACGCAAACAACGTCAGAAGAATGGTCGTCGGGATAACGATCAGTGTTACCAGCGCTTCACGCCAGCCAATGGCAAACGCGATCAGAACAACGATAGACACCGTCGCAAGACCAAGGTGGAAAAGAAGCTCATTCGCTTTGTGGTTCGCAGTCTCACCATAGTTGCGTGTAACTTCCACGCGCACACCTTCCGGAATGAGCGTGCCCGTCAGCTCGTCAACGCGATGCAGAATAGCTTCGGCTACATTTACCGCATTCGCACCTGGCCGTTTCGCCAGCGCGAGGGTAACAGCTGGACGCGCATCGAACTCGTCAGCGCCTTCATGACGCTCAAGCGTCCAGACGCGGTCTTCAGTCTCCTCACCCACCACACGGACTGTCGCAACATCAGACAGATAAACACTACGGCCACCTGTGCCAGGAAGCTCCAGACGTTCCAGCTCTGCAACAGAGTTCACGCGGTCACCAGCCTGAACAATAACGCTCTCGCCTTCCTGACGGGCGGTACCAACAGGTTGCGCAGCAGCCGCCTGCTGAACAGACTGAACGAGCGTTTGAAGTGGCACACCATAAGCTGCAAGGGCTTGTATGTCAGGCTCGACGCGCATCTCGAGAGGGCGCCCACCAACAACATATGTCAGGCCGACTTCATCGACCTTCATCAGTTCGCGCTGGAGCTCGTCCACAATCATACGCAGGCTCGTGTCGGACCAGACGCTGCCGGTCCACTCTTCAGGAGACAGCGTCAGGCTGACAATCGGAACGTCATTGATGCCGCGACCGACAACAAGCGGCATAGGCACGCCATTCGGAATACGGTCGATGTTTGCACGAATACGCTCGTGAACGCGCAAAATGGCATCATCTGCATCGGTGCCAACGTCGAAGCGCGCGGTTACCAGCGCACCATCATCGCGCGATTGCGAGTATACATGCTCGACATTTGGGATCGCCATAATGATCTGTTCGAGCGGTTCTGTAACCTGCTCAACCGTATCGGCGGCGCGAAGACCCGCGGCAGACACCATAATGTCTACCATCGGCACTGAAATCTGAGGCTCTTCCTCACGCGGGATCGTCAGAAGCGCGATCAACCCCACAGCCAGAGCTGACAGGAGGAAGAGCGGTGTAAGCGGCGAACGGATCGTCGCTTTGGTGATGGAACCGGAAATATCCGCTTTCATAATCTTACTCCGGCATCGTGATTACGTCGCCTGGGCGGAGACCGGACAGGATTTCGTAATAGCCTTCAGTTTCGCCAAGAGGCGCCGCGAGAGCGACCGGCGCGTCGACGAAACGTTCACCAACCTCGACGCGTACGAAGTCGACGCCGTAGCGCGTCGATACATATTCAGAAGGGATCCGGATTGCGCGGCGTTCACCGACGGGCGCAAGCACGTCTACACGTTCACCAACGAGCGAATTGAGACCGCCCTGCACTGTCGCATCCGCTACGACTGCGCCGTCGCGAAGTTCAGGATAGACCGTGATGATCGTCGCCGAGTGAACTTCATTACCACGCGATGGCTGGCGCAGAGAGATCGTCTCACCCTCAGCAACCTGAGAAGCATGACGTTCTGGCAATGACAGACGTACAACGCCATTCAGTGTCGCAAAGCTGGCAATCACCTCACCCGGGTTCACGACAGAACCTTCAACAACATTCACGCTCGTGACGCGCGCATCAGCCGGAGCCAGAATACGGCCCTCGGACTGACGTGCAGCCAGCGCACGGCGTTCAGCCTGCGCAGAAGCAAGATTGCGGTTCAGAACTTCGAGCGCGGTACGTTGCTCGTCGAGACGCGCACGCGGGAAAAAGCCATCCTCGAACAGCGCTTCATTGCGTGCCAGATCTGCTTCAGCTTGCGAAATCTGTGACTGAAGGCCCGCAATACGGGCATCGAACGCCGCAAGCCCGGGGCCGATCGTGTCGTCGGTCACGAGCGCAACGAGCTCTCCCGCCTCAACAACCTGACCTTCATCAATGCTGAGACGCGACACAACGCCTTGAAGGCGCGAACGCGCCGTCGCGATGTCGCCAGCTTCGATACGTGCGATCACCGGTCGGTAATCGACGACTGTTGTCTCTTCGACCGTAATATTCTGCGCGAGGGCAGCCGGCGCTGCGAAAGCAATCCACGTCGCGAGCGCAGCAAGTTTAGTAGCGGCCTGCATCTTGTACCTGACCTGTAGCTGGATTGATTTTAACCACCGGAAGATTGTGGGTCTTCCACATTCCAATACCGCCCGTCATATGAGCGGCATCAGCGCCGGTTTCTTTCATGAACATATCGAGCGCCATGCGAGAACGTTTGCCAGAACCGCACTGGAAGATGACACGACGCTCACCGTCAGTCGGAATCGCTTTTGGCTCAAAGGTAGAGAGCGGATGAAGCAACGCACCATGAATGCGCTCGTTCGCGAACTCAGCTGGCTCACGCACATCCACAAGCAGAATCTTCTGCGCTTTGAGGTCTTCAAAAATGTCTGTTGGCGGCAGATCGCGTCCGTCACTCATCATCTAACTCCCATTTTCTGAGGCACCATTCGGTAATTACACCCTTATCTGCCTCAGTTTAGCATAATCTTATATGCGACATATTGCACACTTTCTAATATTATGATTTTATAAATAATGCAAAACATAATTTTTGGGAGGCTGAGATGGCCAAAATTGTTGTTTTAGGTGCAGGACTAGGTGGCGTTATCGCCGCTTACGAGATTCGAAATGCGGCTCGCCGCGAAGATGAAGTCGTTGTGATCAACGAATATGACTTCTATCAGTTTGTTCCTTCTAACCCCTGGGTCATCGTCGGCTGGCGCGAGCGCAAAGACATTGTTGTCGACCTCGTCAAACCTATGAAGAAGAAGAAGATCGACTTTATCGTCGGTAAAGCTGCTAAAGTTGATCCGGAAGCCAAATGCGTTCGCATGGAAGATGGCTCTTCAGTTAATTATGATTATCTGGTCATCTCGACAGGCCCTGAGCTTGCGTTCGACGAGATCGAAGGCCTCGGCCCGCATGGCGGGCACACCCAGTCGGTCTGCCATATCGATCACGCAACCGCAGGGTATGCTGCATTTGAAGAGCTATGCGCTGATCCAGGCCCGGTCATTGTAGGGGCCGTTCAAGGCGCATCCTGTTATGGCCCCGCCTACGAAACAGCGATGATCATCGAGACCGAGCTGCGCAAGCGTAAAGTTCGCGACAAAGTGCCGATGACGTTCGTGACGTCTGAACCATATGTTGGCCATCTTGGTCTCGGCGGCGTCGGCGACACAAAAGGCCTTCTCGAAAGCGAGATGCGCGAGCGTCACATCAACTGGATCTGCAACGCGAAAGTCAAACGCGTCGAAGCAGACAAGATGATCGTGGAAGAAACGAACGAAGACGGCACGCTCAAGAAAGAGCATGAGCTGCCAATGAAGTTCTCCATGATGCTTCCGGCCTTCCGCGGTATTCCTGCTGTGCGCGATGTTGAAGGTCTGTCCAATCCGCGCGGCTTCATCCTGACGGATAAGCACCAGCGTAACCCGAAATATCCGGAGATATTCGGCATTGGCGTTTGTATTGCCATCCCACCAGTCGAACAGACACCGGTTCCTGTCGGCGTTCCGAAAACTGGCTTCATGATTGAGTCTATGGTCACAGCAACAGCTAAAAACCTTGGTGAAATTCTGCGCGGCAAAGAGCCGACGCATGAGGCTACATGGAATGCGATCTGTATCGCAGACTTTGGCGATGGCGGCGTGGCATTCGTTGCGCAGCCTCAAATTCCTCCGCGAAACGTCAACTGGTCTATGTCTGGCGGATGGGTCCACACTGCCAAGATCGCCTTCGAGAAATACTTCCTGAAGAAGATCAAATCGGGCAAGTCTGAAACCTTCTACGAGAATGCCGCGCTCAGCATTCTGAAAACTCACAAGCTCAAATAGGCCGAAAGGAGGCCTTTCCGACCATGACGACAGCCACTTCACATACTCTCGTTTGCACAGAGTGCGGACAGCTGAACCGTGTACCGGCTGGAAAGGCACTTTCTCAGGGTAAATGCGGTACATGCGGTGTCACGCTCGCCACAAAAAAGCCACGTGACATTGACGGTGCCACCCTGTCTAAACTGATGGCAAAAGACACAGGGATGTATGTCCTTGATCTTTGGGCACCATGGTGCGGCCCGTGTCGCATGATGGCACCATCCTATGCCCAGACCGCCGAGGTCCTCGGCGATCAGGTGCGCTTTTTCAAACTCAATACCGATGAGAACCAACAGGCTGCCGGTCGCTTCAATATTCGCGGCATCCCGACCCTCATCGCGTTCAAAGACGGCAAACAGGCTGGCATCCAGTCTGGTGCCATGCAGAAACCACAGCTCACGGCGTGGACCGGGCAAACCCTCGGCATCCCACAGGGCTGATTACTGAAAGAGTAGACGTCATGAATCTTGATCGTGCAATTTTCGCCTTTGCCGGTGTCGTAATCCTCGCAAGCCTCGCGCTTGGCTATTACGTATCTCCATACTGGTTCCTGCTGACAGCCTTTGCGGGCCTCAACATGTTCCAGGCAGCCTTCACCGGCTTTTGCCCGGCTGCCATGATTTTCAAAGCCTTCGGTGTCAAATCAGGCTGCGCTTTCAAATGATGAATTCCTACCGACTAGGGCTGGCCGGTCTTCTGGCAGCGCTTCTTTCTTCTACCGCAGCGGCGTCTCCGGTAACACTGGAAGAAGCAATCTCGCGAGCGCTCCTAAATGATCCGAGCATTGAACGCGCCGAGGCAGGCCTGACCCGCGCAACCGCGGGCGGCGACATGGCGCGCGCTGGGCTTGGCCCACAAGCAGGCATTCGTGCAGAAATCGGCGCTTTGGAAACAGATTTCACCGCTGACAGCATTACGCAAATCCCACGCTCCGTCGGTCTTCAGGCCGAATGGAATGTATTTTCGTCCGGTGCCAACGCTGCAGCCGTGAATGCAGCCGATTTTCGATATGACGCCGCACGCAACCAACTTACCGGCCAGCGCGAAAAGACCATTCTGCAAACCTTCGAAGCTTTCGCTCAGGCGTGGCTGGCCGAGCAGGTTCTGAACGTCGCGGAAGCGCGCGTCGAAACCTTCGACATGCGCCTTCAGGAAACGCAAGCACGCTTTGATCAGGGACAGCTTACCCGGACAGACGTTGCGATCACAGAAGCCCGCCTTGCCTCGTCTCAGGCCCAGCTTGAAGCTACCCGCGCCCAGCTTTCTGCTGCTACGGCACGGTTGTCTCGTCTTACCGGTGTTGCGGATGCTAATCCGGTGGGCGAGTTCTCTCTGTCCGAGACCGGGTTTACGACCTTTGATGAAGTCCTCAACCGCGTTCTCATCCAGAATTCCGATCTTGAAGCAGCGCGTTCCATGCAGAGCGTCGCAGGCTCACGACTGGAAGAAGCGCGTGCACGATTTGGTCCGAGTATTTCTCTTCGTGCCCGCGCTACCCATGGCGAGGACATGTTCTTCTTCTTTGAAGATCCTATCAGCGACGTAGGCGCCTTCGTAACCGTCGAAATGCCGCTTTTCACAAATGGCATGCGTCAGGCGAGCGAACGCGAAGCACTGGCAGCCCGTTCTCAGGCGACAGCTGACGCACGCAACATTGAACTTATGCTCCAGGAAGCCGTGAGCGGCCTCTGGGGCGACATTCAGGCCCGACGCCTTGCCGTGTCAGCCGCAAGCCGCGCCGAAGCTGCAGCACGCCTTGCAGCGGAAGGCGCATTGCGTGAACACGAAGCAGGTCTTCGTACGCTGGTTGACGCTCTGGATGCCGAGAACGCGTTCCGTGATGCACAGATCGCCCGCATTCAGGCTGAAACCAGCCTCAAGATCGCAGAGGCCCGTCTATTGAGCCTCTCCAACGATCTGGAAACAGCCGTTTCCAATTAACGCCACGTGAGTGTGGATTAAGTCGCCAAGCTCTGTCATCTGTATCGCACAGATGACAGGGAGCAACACATGACGAAACTCGCAGACAGACTAAACCTTTCCGGTAAGCTTGCGCTGGTAACTGGCGCTTCCGGAGGCCTCGGCGCACATTTCGCGCAAACACTTTCCGATGCTGGCGCAACTGTCATTCTGGCCGCTCGGCGCCTGGATCGTCTTCAGGCATTCGAATTATCTCTGATAGAACGAGGCCGCAAAGCATTCAGTGTCGCGATGGATGTAACGTCTCCGCAATCAGTAGATGACGCCTTCGCGGCAATTTCTGCGGAGTTCGGACGCCCCGCAGATATTATCGTCAACAATTCCGGAATTGGTCAGGCGAGCTGGTTCCATGAAACCCCAGAAGAAGAATGGCAATCCGTCATCGAGACAAACCTCAATGGTGTCTGGCGCGTTGCAAAGGCAGCGACCAATGCGCTGATCGCAGCGGGCCAGCCCGGTTCTATCGTCAACATTGCATCCATCACGGCGCTAAAACCTGCCATGATGAACGTGGCCTATTCGGCCTCCAAAGCAGCCGTAGACCACATGACGCGAAACATGGCGGTCGAAGCTGCACGGCACCGCATCCGCGTGAATGCAATCGCACCTGGCTATTACAAGACCGACATCAACGCTGACTATCTAGAAAGCGAAGCAGGCGCACGCATGGCCAAACGCATTCCGATGCGCCGCTTTGGTGACTATCAGGAACTGGATGGTGCGCTGGTTCTACTCGCCTCGGACGCTGCATCCTATATGACCGGCACCACCATCACGGTGGATGGCGGTCACACCCTCTCCCCGCTCTAAGAGGCTTACAATGCTGGGCGGAATTGAAGCGGGTGGCACAAAATGCGTCGTTGCAGTCGCAGACGATGATCTCTCGATCATCGCTCAAGTGACCATTCCGACCACGGCACCTGATGAGACCTTCGCTTCAATCATCAGCTTCTTTGGGCAAGCCCAAAGCGAACGCCGCTCAGACCTAACGGCAATTGGCGTCGCAAGCTTCGGCCCTGTTGGCGTTGATCCGGCTTCTTCCTGCTATGGCGAAATATTTGAGACACCCAAGCTGGCATGGCGCGGCGTTTCTTATCAGGATCGGCTCTCGCAATTCGGCGTGCCAGTCACTATCGATACAGACGTGAATGGCACCGCGCTCGCAGAACAGATTTACGGCGCGGGCAAGAGCGCTGAGACCCTCGCCTATGTTACGGTCGGCACAGGTATTGGCGTTGGCCTTGTTAAGGCTGGAAAGCCCCTCTCAGGCTTCTCTCATTACGAGATGGGTCATATTCTGCCTCGAAGGGCTGAAAGCGACACATTCGAAGGCCTCTGCCCTTCGCATGGTGACTGTCTGGAAGGGCTCGCCGCTGGCCCAGCCATCAAAGCACGTTGGGGACGGCCGCTATCAGACCTCAACTCCGATCATCCTGCGCACGATATTGAGGCCGATTATCTGGGCCAGCTCGTCCACTCCATTACGCTTATGCATGCGCCGCACAGCATTGTGCTCGGCGGCGGCGTTATGAAAACCGAAGGCCTCATCGAACGTATTCGCGCCAAAGCCGAACGCTATCTTGGCGGATATATGAAGCATGCCGCTCTGGATGCTGGCCTTCAAAACTATGTCACCAAGCCGAAGCTTGGTGACAAGTCAGGTATTATTGGAGCTTTAGCCCTCGCCCGCGCACATACGACAGGCGATTAGGCGCTAAGCTTCAGCCGTTTCGAAAAGCGGTTTCAGATCCTTCTTGAGGATCTTACCGTTCGCGTTACGCGGCAGCGTGTCTTCGCAAAACACGATTTTCACTGGCGCCTTAAATTTGGCAAGACGCTCCATCACCCATTGCTTCAGCTCATCTTCGGTTGCGCTCATACCCGGCGCTAGGTGGACGACTGCTGCAGGTTCTTCACCAAGAGTACGGTGCGGAATACCGATCAATGCAGCGTCTGTAACGGCCGGATGATCATAAAGAACATTCTCGACCTCAGATGAATAAATGTTCTCACCACCACGAATGATAATGTCTTTTGCGCGGTCCACGATGAAGCAGAAGCCTTCCTCATCAAGACGAGCAAGGTCGCCGGTTTTTACCCAGCCATCAACGAATGTCTCCGCTGTCGCTTCAGGGCGCTGCCAGTATTCCTGAACAACCATAGGTCCACGTGCCCAAAGCTCACCGACTTCGCCAACCGGAAGTTCATTGGAGCCATCCGGACTCACAATCTTAAGGTCGGCTGTCGCAACCGGTGGGCCACAGCTTTCAGGACGCGCTTCATAGTCTTCCGCGCCGTGCACTGTCACAGTCGCTGATGTTTCGGTCATACCCCATCCATTGCCCGGCTCTGCACCAAAGACTTCGCGAATCTTGCGGACAAGCTCCGGTGCTGATGGCGCACCGCCATAGCCGATGGATTCGAGTGACGACAGATCGTACTTTTCACGGTCCGGATGCTCGATCAGCTGCCATGCGATTGTCGGAACACCGCCGGTAGACTGAACCTTTTCACGCTCGATAATTTCGAACGCCTTCACAGTATCCCATTTGTACATGAAGACGAGTGTGTGTCCGGCAAAGATGGACCCCATCATGCGGGCATTTGCAGCTGTCACGTGGAAGAGCGGAATGACCAGCAGACCAACCTTCTGCTCCGGCTCTGGAGGCGCTTCACCGCGGCGCATCGCGCCCCGTGCATTCGCATATCCGGTCGAGAACACGTTGGTCGTCGCGTTACGGTGTGTACCCACCGCCCCTTTTGGCTGACCTGTTGTACCGGACGTGTAGAAAATCGTCGCGCGATCTTCGGGTTTCACCTCGACTTCGGGCAGGTCCTGATCCGGAAGCATGTTCCAGGTCGACGGAGCACCAATCACGCTTTCAAGCTGGATGTAATCATCAGACGCTTCAGGAGCACGCGATACAATCATCGTTTCCAGAGTGGTCACCTTATCAAGATCGCCCGAGAGTCGGTCAAGGCGCTCATGGTCACACACCAATACTTTCGAGCCAGAATTTTCGATGCCAAAGGCAAGCTCTGAACCCGTCCACCACGCATTCAGCGGAACGATGATCGCGCCGATGGAAACAGCTGCAAAATATGCGACCGGCCATTCCGGCAGGTTTCGCATAGCGAGCGCAACACGGTCACCTTTCTTGATGCCAAGTTCTTGTAGCTTACGCGCGAACGCAGATGTTGCGCGGAACCATGAGTCAAACGAGACGCGTTCGTCCTCATAGATTGTGAAAAGGTGATCGCCGTGTGTTCGGCCCTGCATTGCGAGTTCACGCAGTGTATGTGCGCCGTTTTTCCAGTCGCGAGTCGGCACGCCGTTTACGTCGACGGTTTCCATCTCAAAGCGCTGTCCAGGCGCACAAAGAATTTCGCGGATCTCTGCAAGGCTCTTTGCCGGAAAGGCTGAAGCTGTTGTCATTTGACCTGTCTCCCCATGACACTCTTCCAGGTTATCCCGGATTATTACCTATAGTCATGGTATAGTGGGCTATCAGATCATTCCACTGGTTCCAAATGAATATTCTGCAGAAGTATCATTCAGTGACGTCGTAGCCGTAAATCCAGTCCATACGCTGATGAACGATCTCCGGAAGGATATTTCCGGCCAGCCACATCGGTCCGTATGTCATGAGACGCTTCACCGGATTACGATGATGGAACGTCGTCGCATTCTGGCGCGATAGCGCCTGCACATGGGTTGCGCGCACGTGACGACGGGCCTGATAGGTCTTCAGCGCCTCCACGACAGAGGGAGAGGCTTTGAGGCATAATTTCAGCATCCAGGCATCTTCCATAGCCATCACCGCGCCCTGAGCCACGAATGGTAGCATCGGGTGGGCGGCATCTCCGAGCACACATACGCGCCCGTCAACCCAGCGCCGAAGGGATGGGCGGTCGAACAGCGCCCAGCGGAAAAAGGACTCACCCTGCTCGATGATATCGCCGATGACCGGGTCCCAACCTTCAAACTCAGCGCGCAGCTCGTCCTTCTTGCCTTCGATCGACCAGCCCTCTTCACGCCAATCATCGCGTTCGATCACGCCGACAAGGTTCACCAACTCACCACCGCGCAGATAATAAGTGACGACGTGTTTACCTCGCCCGACCCAGGCACATGCTGTAGGTGGTGGCGGATGCACTGTCAGCTTGCTGGCGGGCACAACGCCGCGCCACGCGATGCAGCCTGTAAAGCGAGGCACGTAAGGTCCGACAATGTGTTCCTGCACGACTGAGTGAATACCATCTGCACCGACAAGCAGGTCAGCATTGTCTACGTCACCACCCGATAGATGAGCCGTTACGCCAGTGAGGGTTTGCTCTACTGACTGCAGCTGCGTGTTGAACCGGACCTCAATGCTCGGCGCAGTGTCGCAAGCGCTTTCGAGGATGGAAATCAGGTCCGCCCGGTGGATATGCAGATAGGGTGCACCCCAGCGGTCAATTGCTTTATCCTTCAAAGGGATTGTAAAAATCGTTTTTCCGCTTTCGCCAAAGCGCATCTCAATGCGTTCCGGTTCAAAAGCAGTTCGGCGCAGTTCCGCCTCAAGACCGAGCGCCTGCATGACGCGCATCCCGTTCGGGCCGATTTGAAGGCCAGCTCCGACCTCGCTGAATGCAGCGGCCTGCTCCAGCACAGTTACATCATGCCCGTCTTTAGCAAAACAGAGTGCAGCAGTAAGTCCGGCAATACCGCCACCAGCGATCAGAATCTTCATAAGCTCACAAAGACCTGCTGCTAATAAATGACAAGTGCGCTTTTTGTCCTGCCTGAGCTATTGGCGGACGGTTTTGGGGCGTTTCACGAACACCAGAGCTGCGATCAGAAGACAGACCATAGCCGTAGCACTGACTGTCAGCGGCAGATCATTGTGGATCATATAAAGGCCCGCACCGATGAGCGGCCCTACAACAAAGCCCGCAGGCGGCGCAGCAGCCATGAGCGCACCCGCCGCCCCCTGATCTTTAGGCTCAACAGCCAGCGTCCCCAGCGCATTGAGCGCCGGTACGATCAACGCTGCACCGCTACCCATGACAGCAAACGACACGCAAAGGAAAATGAACGGGGTATGGATAATCGCAGTGGCATATCCTGTGGCAACCAGAGCCAGCCCTACCGGCAGCATAAAGCGCGGGTCCGGCTTGAAACGATCTACGTAGAAAGTCTGCACGAGCACCATGCACACCGCCATTACGGCAAACACCAGACCACCAAACTCGACGGCCTCTGCTCCCTGATATCCGAAACGGTCAGACACGAACCAGGCGATCGTTTGCTGAACACAGGCGACCGCCATAAAATAGGAAATCAAGAAAATGATAAATGGGCGCACGCGCGGGTCCATCAGGGATAATGGCTTCGGGCGCTGACGCGTTGAATCGGATTCCTCTTTTGGCAAAACAAACAGGAAAATTACGCTGCACATCAAAGAAAATGCGACTGAGCCCCATAGCGGTGCCAATGCACCGAAACGGGCAAGTACAGCTGCTGCCGCGGGTCCAAGTATCGAACCTACGCTCATCGCCGCGCCGAGAAATCCAAGACCGGCAGCTCGGTCATGCGCCGTCGTGGCGTCTGTCATTGCCGCGAAGGCCGCCGGCTGAAGGCCTGAAGACAGCAGACCAAATGCGGTTCGTACGGCGGCTAGCGCGAAGAAGGCCTGAAGCCCCACGAAAACACCGTGGATCGCGGCATCCAGCGTAAAAAGAAAGATCATATTGTTGAACGCCGTCATGAACAGCGCGAACACCATGACCCGCTTACGGCCGATCCGTCCGGAAATACGTCCCCAGACGGGCGTCATGAAAGCAAACAGCAGAGACGACAGCGTCAACATGCCCGCTACCTGAAGCTCGGTCAGGCCAGCGCTCCGCGCAAGTGGCGGCGCAACGACGAAACTGATGGTAAAGCCGACTCCCATTGAGAGGAGCCCGAAAGCAATCACCCATTTCTGAAGGCGTGATAACGGCCTGACTGGTGCTGCTTCGCTCATATTACCCCCGAAGTCCGCCCTCTACGGTGCGTGTACGAGGCTATATGTATTCGTTTTCAGAATGAAGCCACCCCTCACCTAAGGTAAGGGGTGGCATTCCATTACTTCTTCTGCGGAGCCATACGGATGTTGAGCTCGCGAAGTTGTTTGTCGTCAACAACAGAAGGCGCACCCATCATCAGGTCCTGGGCCTGCTGGTTGAACGGGAAGAGAATGACGTCACGAATTGACTCAGTCTCTGCCAGCAGCATTACGATACGGTCGACGCCCGGTGCGATACCGCCGTGCGGAGGCGCACCATAGCGGAAGGCGTTCAGCATGCCGCCGAACTCTTCTTCAACGACCTCAGGTCCATAACCCGCCAGCTCAAAGGCTTTCAGCATGATGTCCGGGCGGTGGTTCCGGATCGCGCCTGAGGACAGCTCAACACCGTTACAAACGATGTCATACTGATAGGCCAGAAGATCGAGTTTTTTCTCATCCGTATCGGCTGCTTCCAGCGCTTCCATACCACCTTGCGGCATGGAGAACGGGTTGTGAGAGAAGTCGATCTTCTTGTTGTCTTCGTCATACTCATACATCGGGAAGTCGACGATCCAGCAGAAGCGGAACACGTCTTTCTCAACGAGGTCTAGCTCTTCACCGATACGCAGACGCGCAGGACCAGCCAGTTTGTAAGCTGCTTCCTTCTTGCCCGCAGAGAAGAAGACACCGTCGCCATCTTCAAGGCCTGTTGCCTCGAGGAATGCTTTCAGGTGCTCAGGGTCGAAGTTCTTCAGGACAGGGTCCTGGCTGACAACGTTGCCACTCTCGTCCTTACGCAGACGCGCATAGCCGAGGCCCGGAGCCTGCATCTCTTTCTTCGCCCACTTATCGAAGTCGTCGAAGAATTTACGGGACTGGGTTTCCGTCGCCTTAGGTGCAGGGATCGCAATAACCTTGCCGCCGCCGTTTGTGATCTTCGCAAAGATAGAGAAGCCTGTTTTGCTCTCGTCTTTGAAGAAGTCAGTGACATCTTTCAGCTCGATCGGGTTACGCAGGTCCGGCTTGTCAGAACCGTACTTTTCCATAGCTTCACGGTATGGAATACGCGGGAAAGGACCTTCGGCCATATCGCGCTTTTTCCCATCCCAGCTCTGGAACTCGCGGAATACGCCAGCCATAACAGGTTCGATCGCCTGGAAGACATCTTCCTGCGTGACAAAGCTCATCTCGATATCGAGCTGGTAGAATTCGCCTGGAGAACGGTCAGCACGTGCATCCTCATCGCGGAAACATGGTGCGATCTGGAAATAACGGTCAAAGCCGGACACCATGAGCAGCTGTTTGAACTGCTGGGGCGCCTGCGGCAGCGCGTAGAACTGGCCCGGGTGAAGACGTGACGGCACGAGGAAGTCGCGCGCACCTTCCGGAGAAGACGCTGTGAGGATTGGTGTCTGGTATTCAGTGAAACCCTGTTCGACCATACGGTTACGCAGAGATGCGATAACCTGACTACGCAGAACCATATTCTTGTGCAGACTATCACGACGCAGATCGAGATAGCGGTGCTTCAGACGAATATCTTCGGGATAGTCCGGTTCACCAAACACTGGCAGAGGCAGTTCGGAAGCTTCCGACTGAATATCGAGCGTCGCAACCTGAACTTCGATCTCACCTGTCGGCAGATTTTCGTTCACAGTTTCGCTGTCACGCGCAACGACTGTGCCTTCGATCGTGATGACACTTTCAACGCGAATCCGCTCAAGACGTTCAAAATTTTCGTTTGAAGGCGTTACGACACATTGCGTCAGACCATAATGATCGCGTAAGTCGACGAACAGGAGTCCTCCGTGGTCGCGTTTGCGGTGTACCCAGCCCGACAAGCGGACCGTGTCACCCACATGGGTTTGCCGTAGCGCGCCACAGGTGTGCGTCCGGTAGAGATGCATTTGAGGAAGACTCCGTTGATAAAATTATTCTGGCGCGCACACGACACAGGGCACCCTGCCTTGTCAAGCGAGTGAAAGGCAAACCTGCACATGAGCGACACGGATATCGCTGTAATCAAAGAACAAGGCGAACTCAACGCCTTCTGTGACGCACTTTCACAAAGCGACGTCATTTTTGTGGACACAGAATTCCACCGTGAAAGTACATACTGGCCGACCCTGTGTCTGATTCAGGCGGCTGGTGACGGCGTAGAGGGCATTATCGACCCCATGGTTGATGGGCTCGACCTCGCCCCATTCCTGAAATTGATGGGTGATGAGTCGATTGGAAAAGTCTTCCACGCTGCCCGCCAGGACATGGAAATTTTTTATCGGTTGATGGGCACGCCGCCATCCCCGATCTTTGACACGCAAATCGCCGCCATGGCGCTAGGTCTCGGTGATTCCATTTCTTACGAGAACCTGGTGTCGGGTCTGGCCGGTCAGCAGATCGACAAATCTTCACAGTTTACGGACTGGACGCGCCGCCCGCTAAGCCAGAAGCAGCTGAAATACGCGCTCGGCGATGTAACACACCTGCGCACGGTTTATGATCGCATGGCCGAAAAGCTGGATGCTAAAAACCGCTGGAGCTGGATCGAGGAAGAAAATCAGGCGCTGGCCGCGCCGAGTCTCTATGACACCGATCCTGAGAATGCGTGGAACCGGATGAAAATCCGCCGCCCGAAGAAAGATTATCTGGCTGTTCTCAAGAATGTGGCGATCTGGCGTGAACGCCTCGCGCAGGACCTTAACCGTCCGCGCAGCCGCATCCTCAAGGATGACGCGATACAGGAAATTTCCGACCAGCGCCCGCGCACAGCTGAAGCGCTGGAGCGTCTTCGCTCCGTTCCAAAGGGGTTTGCAAAATCCCGTCACGGCGCTGGCCTGCTTGATACCATCAACTACGCGCTGGACAATGTGGATGAAGTGGCCCCGCAGGTAGAAAAGCCTAAACATCGTTCAGCGTCGCCAGCTGGCGCGTCAGACCTTTTACGCGTCCTACTCAAACAGGTGTGCGATGATGAAAACGTCACGCCCCGCCTTGTCGCAAACGCGGCTGACCTTGAACGCATTGCATCAGGCGACGGCGATTCCACGGCTGTCATGTCCGGATGGCGCTATGACTTGTTTGGACGCCAGGCTGAAGATCTACTGCACGGCCGTCTCGCCATCACCTTCAATCAAGGCAAGGTCGAGTTGTTCGACACGTCTCAGGCGAGCAAAGCCTGAAGACTATCTGACATCGGCGTCCAGATTGAGCTGGGAAGCAAGATGCCCCAAACGCTTTCTCACGCCATCAGACATCAGGTTCTGGTGGCGCTTTTGTATGGTCAGCACGAGCTTACCGTCGCTGACGCCTAAAGACGCCCGCTTGAGTATTCTCTCAGTCCGTCCTGAAAACTCAGCGGCCAGTCGTATAATCAACGCTACAGTCTTTGCCCTGTCGATCTGTTCCGGCGTCAGAGCGTTCAGCTCCAGATCTGTAGGCTGAAATTTGCGCCAGTACCGAAACGCCGTAATCAACCCCAGATAAATGCGGGCCAGATGGTCTGCACCAGAATATGGGCCACGAAGCACAATCTGGCGTGCAATATCCGACCGGTGATCTGGGTGCATCGTCGCACCAATGTCCGCCAACAGAAACGCAGCTTCGTTCAATCGGTCTTCAGGCGCGTATTCTTCACCAAAAACAGGCGTAACACTGCTCAGGATCGGGGCTGAAAAATTGTGCAACTCGTTGGTAAAACCAGCCTGTCGAGAATCTTGTCGCGCTAGGCGTGCGACGCCGGCAAATAAGGGATCCAGGCGCTGGATTTCCGCTTCCATGCCGCTGAAAACCAGACCTTCACGAACACCATTTGCGGAAACAACGACGTTTTCAGCCTTCGACATTTCAAGGACTGTTTTCAGCGTGAGCGCTGCATACTCGATAATCGGTGTTCGCTTGCCCGCCACGGACCGAATAACATCGTCAGGACGCTTTTTTGCGTCCATAAGGAGTTTGCAAAGCGAAATCATCTCTGACGACGGCACAACATAAGATTGAAGCACCTGAAGCGGATAATTATTAAGCGCCATATGAATACTGGCTATCGCGCGCCAAGCGCCACCTACTGTGTAGAAATTCCGGCATTTCGGCACCCCGCCCTGTGATTTCAGAATCTTTTTCACATGGCTGGACAGGCTGGTCTTTTCGTCGGGCTGAAAAGCCTGCAGTGCGAATGGACCAAGCTTATAAGTTTTACCTTCGGAAAGCTCGCCTGCATCCGTCGTGATCAACTCGAGGCTGGAGCCCCCGAGATCCCCGATCAAGCCTGTCGGCGCGCCCTGCCCCGCTACGACACCAAGCGCCGCATAATGAGCTTCCTCAGGGCCAGTCAGCACGCGCACAGGAAAACCAGATACACGCTCGATCTCTTCGCAGAACGCATCCCCGTCCTCGGCTTCACGTGTGGCCGCTGTCGCTATAGCGGTTACGTCATCTACGCCAAGTGAGGAGCAAATGGCGGAATAGCGAGATAACGCCTGCAGCGCAGCTTCTACGCCTTCCGGTGAAAGACGCCCCGTATCCGCTAGTCCGCGCCCGAGACCCGCCATAACTTTTTCATTCAAGCGCGGAACGATACTGCGCCCGTCAATTTGATAAACGAGCAAGCGAACAGAGTTCGAACCGATATCGATAACGGCTTGCTGCCGGACAGCCTGCTTTCTGGAAAATCTCCACAAGACGGGTGGTCTGGCAATTCCTGTCGCCATTAAGCCTTGGCCTTCTTCGTTGCTTTCGGTGCCAGCTTAGGCGGCATTTCCATATCGAGCGCTTCGCCCCGACCTGACAAGCTCGGATACTCCATCAGATAATCGTGCACGCTGAATGGCTCGCCTTCAGGCATAACGCGTTCATACGTGCCATCCGATTGCAAAATCCAGCTCTGCGCATCATCGTTCAGGTTAGCGACCATAATCTGGTTGAGCACCTGTCTCTTCACAGTTTCATTCTCTAGCGGAACGAAGGCTTCAACGCGCCGATCAAGATTACGGTTCATCCAGTCCGCAGACGAAATGAAGACTTTGGCTTCACGCGATGGCAGTTCGTGTCCATTCGCAAAGCAGGCAATACGTGAGTGTTCAAGGAAACGCCCGACAACGCTTTTCACCCGGATATTTTCCGAAAGACCCGGCACACCCGGACGGAGCGAACAAATGCCACGAATGACCAGCTCGATCGGCACGCCCGCCTGACTCGCGCGATAAAGCGCATCTATGACTTCGGCATGCACAAGCGAGTTCATCTTCACCCAAATACCGGAAGGCTTGCCGGCTTTAGCGTTTGCGATCTCGGCTCTGATCAGCTTCAAAATATCGTTCTTCATGCTGAGCGGTGACATGGACACCTTCTCCAGCATTGGGGGCTCAGCATAGCTTGTCACATAATTGAAGATGCGGCCTGCATCCCGCCCCAACGCCTGATCATCCGTGAACAACGATAAGTCAGTATAAATCTTGGCCGTAATCGGGTGGTAATTGCCGGTGCCGAAGTGCGTGTAGGTTCGAAGCTCTCCGCCTTCACGGCGCACGACCAGACTGATCTTGGCGTGCGTTTTGTACTCGATGAAGCCGTAGACGACCTGAACGCCAGCACGCTCCAGATCGCGCGCCCAACGCAGGTTTGCTTCCTCATCAAAGCGCGCCTTGATCTCGACTAAAGCAGTGACGTTCTTACCAGCCTCAGCAGCCTCAACCAGCGCCGCGATAACCGGTGAGTTCTTACTTGTACGGTACAACGTTTGCTTGATGGCGATGACGTCAGGATCGCGTGCAGCCTGCTTGATGAACTGCAGGACGACATCAAAGCTCTCATAGGGGTGATGGACGATCATGTCCTTCTGGCGGATCGCCGCAAAACAGTCGCCGCCATTCTCACGCACACGTTCCGGGAAACGTGGCTCGTACGAATCATATGACAGCTCAGGGCGATCATCGGTGATCAGCTCGGAAAGCTGCGCCATGCCCAGAATGCCATCGACCTCGATAATGTCCTGATCTTCCGCGCCGACGCCAGACACGATAAATTTCTTGAGGCTTTCATCAGCACCGCGTTCGAGCTTCAGGCGAACAACGCGGCCACGACGACGTTGCTTAAGCAGAATTTCAAATTCGCGGATGAGATCTTCGGCCTCCTCTTCGATCTCGATATCGCTGTCGCGCACAACACGGAATTCACAGCGATTGAGGCAGCTAAAGCCCGGGAAGATGATATCGAGGAACAGCTCCAGCATGCTCTCCAGCGACAGGAACCGAATGGATTTCTTCGTCTTCGGCGTCGCTGGCAGACGGATAAACCGGTCTACCTGAGATGGGAGCGGCATAAGCGCCTTCATCATCTCGCCGGTTGTGTTGTTTTTCAGGTCCAGCGCAATCGCGAAGCCAAGGTTTGGGATAAACGGAAACGGGTGCGCCGGATCAACCGCCAGCGGCGTAATGATCGGAAAGATGTGGTCCATGAAATAGCTTTTCAGCCACGCCTTGTCCGTCTTGGTCACATCCTCGACTTCGAGCACATGAATATCTTCCTGCTGAAGTCGTTTACGCAGCTCGTTCCAGCGCGTCTGCTGATCGGCCATTAGCCGCAGTGCAAGTTCATTCACCGACTGGAGCTGTTGCGCGGGCGTACGCCCATCCAGTCCGGGACGCGAGACACCTGCACGGACCTGTTCCCGAAGACCAGCCACCCGAACCATATAGAACTCGTCGAGGTTGTTTGCCGAGATCGACAGGAACCGGAGCTGTTCGAGAAGCGGATGCTTGTCATTTGCCGCTTCTTCGAGAACTCGCTGATTAAAGCCAAGCCAAGACAGTTCGCGGTCGATGAACCGTGATGGCGACGACAAGGTTATTGCCCGCGGTTCGGAAGAACCTGATTTATGCTCCGAACCGGATTTTGAAATGCTCATATCAGCCTCAAGACAATGGGTCAGACCTCGTCTGTTTCCCACTCTTCGATTAATTCGTTGAGAACGTCGCGAGCAAGCGGAATAGTCGCCGGACGTTTCGTTTCCGTCATTGCTCTGTCCAGACGATCAGCAAATGCTTCAATGGCCTGAAAGCTGCGATCAAGCCGCGGCTCGAGGAAAGACAGTGTTTCTTCGGGGATTCGTATGAACCTTCTGAGACAGGCAGCCCTTAAACGACGGATAAAGGCTTCATCGTCCATAGTCGGCAGCATGATCGTTGTCATGGCGGCAAGCCGTGAAACAAGATCTGGCGGCGTGACATGCCAGACGGACGGCTGGCCGTGCCCGCCAATCAGAATTTTGACACCGCTATCTTCAGCAAGATTAAGGATCGTCAGAAGGCTCGCGGACGCTTCCACACGATGGCAATCGTCCAGACACAATGGCTGACTGAGTAGGTCTGACAACGCCTTGGGATCCAGATTTTCCCAATCCGCTGGAACAAGGTATCGGCCACCAACTTCTTTTGCCCAACTCTTCAGAATACTGGTGACACTGGAATTCTCCGGCCCCGTCACACACAGAGTGGATTTTGGCCATTCCTGCCAGCGCCGAAGCACGCTGAGCGACTGCTGCCCCTGATCATCGGAGAACAACGCATCCAACGGCAAAATCGGCGATGGGAAAGCGAGTTTGAATTGCTCACCCGGCATAATCAATCAGCCCTAAAACTGGCGGCTGCCGCCATATTCGATCACCCAGCCATCCGGCGAAGATAACAGATTAATGCCGCGCTGACTGAATTCGGTACGCAGGCGCTCTTCGCTTCCCGCGTAGGTGAAAGAAACAAGCGCCCCGTCACGCGCAATCGCGTCCACGCGGAAACCTGAAATCAGAGGCGAATTCGACATAGCAGAGCGCATCGCATTCCAGCTACGCTGGTCGGAAAAACGCGCAACCGCAGTGCTGTCTGTTCGCGCTTCATCGCTTCGAACAATGGACTGGCTCTTCCAGGCTGCATCCATATATGCCGATGCCGCAGCAACAGCCTCTTCAAGAGTTGGAACCGAGCGAGTACGGCCGATAACGGTTTGTCCAGCTGCCGTCATTCGCGTGAGGTTCACGGCATAATCACCATCTGTCCCAACAAGACCGGCGAAAATAGCGCCTGTAGCGCCCACAGAGCGCACTTCCGGCGCAACTGCGGACCAATCTGCGACTGAAGAGCGAGGACGCTGAGACGTCGTGTAAGGGCTCAGAGCGCCTTCGTCAGAGCGCGGCCATACTGCCGCCCAATCGGCAACGGGCGCCGCACTTGCCGAAACAGGGACCAGCAAAACGCGCGACGCCTGCTGATCGATGAACGGCACGCCGCGCTGAGATAGCTGCGCACGCAGTCGTATCGGGTTGTAAACGACGGACAGCTCTGCACGATAAACAGTTGTTGAACGGCGTTCGTTATCAACGTCTACCGCCGCAGCCAGTTCGTTGGCATTTGAATAGCTGTAGAAATCCTCGCCAAGCAGCGCACGATCTTCTTCCAGCGTCAGACGCTCGATCAGTCGGTACAAACCAATGATTTTGGCTTCGGCTACGGCCTGCGCTTCGGCTTCTCGCGTCGTATTCGCTGTGTGATCCACTGGAATGTTGGAAATAGTGTAAACATCACGCAGATCAGCGTGAGCTGACGTCGCGCCCATGAAAAGCGCGATGACTGCGCTCAGCAATACGGAAATCTTTTTCATACGACTCGTCCTAGCAGTCATTTATTCAAGTTTAAAGACAGAGAATATGGCGAGAACAGGGAAGCCATGCTAACGGGGCCTTCATGACAGATTCCTCTCCTATGACCTACCGCCAGGCAGGCGTTGACATCGATGCAGGCAATGAGCTCGTCGATAAGATCAAACCGCTGGCAAAATCGACTTTCCGTCCGGGCGTTGCATCCGACCTCGGCGGCTTTGGTGGCCTCTTCGATCTGAAGGCTTGCGGGTATGATGATCCCGTACTGGTTTCAGGTACAGATGGCGTAGGCACTAAGCTGCTGCTGGCTCAGGAAGCTAATTTCCATACGACGATTGGTATCGACCTCGTTGCCATGTGTGTGAATGACGTTCTGGCACAGGGCGCTGAACCGCTCTTCTTCCTCGACTATTTTGCCACTGGCAAATTGGAGACGGATACGGCTGCTGAGGTGGTTGCAGGTATCGCTGAAGGCTGCCGCCAGAGCGGATGCGGACTTATTGGTGGTGAGACAGCCGAAATGCCGAGCATGTATGCGCCGGGCCATTATGACCTTGCAGGCTTCGTCGTTGGCGCGGTCGAACGCGCTAACATTCTTCCGAAAATGGATCAGATGGCCGACGGCGACGCACTTATTGCGATTTCGTCTTCCGGGCCGCACTCCAACGGTTATTCCCTCATCCGCAAAATCGTCGAGCGGTCAGGCCTCGAACTTTCGGCAGACGCGCCATTCGCTGAAGGCAAATCGCTTGGCGAAGCCCTGCTGACGCCAACCAAGCTTTACGTGAAGTCTGTTCTGCCACTCATTAAGTCCGGCCACATTAAAGGCCTCGCTCACATTACAGGCGGCGGCGTGACCGAGAATCTGCCGCGTATGCTGCCGGATACACTGGTGCCGGTTCGCGACGGTGATGACTACACGCCGCCAGCTGTATTTGAATGGATGCAGTCCGTCGGCAATGTCGAAGATGCTGAAATGTGGCGTACGTTCAATATGGGCATAGGTATCATCCTCGCGGTCGCGCCTGAGAAGGTCGAAGAAGTTCTGGCAGCCCTCCGCTTCAACGGCGAAGACGCCTTCCTCTATGGACACCTGAAGAATGCTTGAGCGTGAAGAACCGGTCCGCCTGGCGATTTTCATCTCCGGTCGTGGCTCTAACATGAAAACTTTGGTGGAAGCCTGTCTCGACGGAGACGTGGTGGCAAAACCGGTTCTCGTGCTGTCCAATTCCTATTCTGCTGCCGGACTCGAATGGGCCAGCGAGCAGGGCCTGCCAATCGCAGCGATTGACCACCGCGCTTATGACGACCGCGAATCTTTTGAAAAAGATGTTCAGCAGACGCTAGAGCTCCACAATGTGGAATTCATCGCGCTTGCCGGATTTATGCGCGTTCTAACAAGCTGGTTCACCGAGCAATGGGAAGGTCGGATGATCAACATCCACCCATCCCTTCTGCCGAAATATCCAGGTCTGCACACCCACAAGCGTGCCATTGAAGCCGGAGACTCCGAAGCAGGCTGTTCTGTACACTGGGTCACTGAAGGTGTGGATGAGGGCGCTGTGATCGATCAGGAGCGCGTAGCTATTGAGGCAGGCGACACGCCAGACATGCTGGCCGAGCGTGTCCTCGAGCGCGAGCACATCCTATACCCGCGTGCCCTCGCTAAAGCGATTGAGGACTTCCTTGACCGCGAAGCTGAAGACGAAGCCGAAGCTTAGGCGCGGCTTCCTTCTGTCCCTCTTTCCCTGTCACGCCAAGCGCGTCCAAGTACGCTGAACGCCATGCGCAACAGAATGAGCGCGAGTACACCAATCGCAGGATCGCCAATCGCAAGCAGCGCGAAGGCGCCTGCAAACACACCAACATGCAGCACAATGATGCGGCCGTAAGGGGAGAACATTTCTTCCTGCGGCGACGCATAGTCATGCTGCCGATTTGGCCAATAGTCCATAACCGCGGCGATGAGCTGAAAAGCAAAGATAAGCCCCATCGCATAGAGCGCCGCCGGATAGGCCATCACAATGGCGCTGAGCATCTCCATGATCGCATCAGGCCCTGGAGGCCCGATCCCAATCTCAACTCCAGGCAGATTGATGAATGAAAACAGAAACACGCCGTGCCCGAAGCAGAACATGCCGTAATGTACGCTGAAAAACGCTGCCAGAAAAAAGCCAAACACTGAGCCAAAATTACCGAGACCCACAATCGACGATGCAATAATCCGGAGAAATGTGACCACGCCAATAATCACATTCTCTGCCCAGTAGAGCAGAACCAAAGGCGCTGCGCCCCAACCGAAGAAAAACACCAGAATGACAGGCACAAAGTCCACAGAGATGGCGAGCCATGTCAGCGGATCTTTGATAGCTGCCTGCCAGAAGCTCGGGCGCAGACATTGAATCATAGAAGTGTCCCCTGCCACAACATTACGGCAAGGGCACAAGTTTGCAATTCACCCGTTCAGGGGAAAAGACGTTTAAGCCGGCTCGGCCCAGAGGTCGTAATGATCTGCGCCAACGACGCGCGCTTCCACGATCATGCCCGGCTCCAGCTCTCCGCCTTCGGCGAGCTCTACAGTGCCGTCAATCTCAGGCGCATCAGCTTTGGTCCGGCCAATAGCGACGTCACGGTCTTCGTCAACGCTATCAACGATGACATCAACGATCTTGCCAATCTGCGCTTTGGAGCGTTCTGCAGAAATTTCTGCCTGAACTTCCATGAAGCGATGCCAGCGTTCTTCCTTGACCTCTTCAGGCACGTGATCGTCCAGCGCGCGGCTTTCGGCATGCTCGACGTTTTCGTACTTAAAGCAGCCCGCGCGGTCGATTTTCGCTTCGCGCATCCAATCGAGCAGAAACTCGAACTGTTCCTCGGTTTCGCCCGGGAAGCCGACAATGAAGGTCGAACGGATTGTAAGGTCCGGAACATCCTTGCGCCACTGGAGAATACGCTCAAGCGCCTTGTCACCGCCCTGCCCCGGGCGACGCATACGCTTCAGAACGTCGTTGTGAGCGTGCTGGAACGGAATGTCGAGGTAAGGCAGGACATGACCTTCCGCCATGAGCGGCATGACTTTGTCGACATGCGGATACGGATATACATAGTGTAGGCGAACCCAGGCATCGAGATTGCCGAGACCTTTGCAAAGATCGAAGAAACGCGTCTGGTATTCCTCGTCCTTCCACATGCGTGGCTCGTACTTTACGTCAAGGCCGTAAGCTGAGGTGTCCTGACTGATGACCATCAGCTCCTGCACACCGGCATTCACCAGCTGCTCTGCTTCACGCAGAACATGGTCGATCGGGCGGGATACGAGATCACCGCGCAGCTTCGGAATGATGCAGAAACTGCACTTGTTGTGACAGCCTTCCGAAATTTTCAGATAGGCATAATGGCGCGGTGTGAGGCGCAGACCAGTTTCCGGAACAAGGTCGAGATATTTGTTAGGTGGCGGGGCAACATTTTCGTGTACCGCATTCATGACCTGCTCGTACTGGTGCGGGCCTGTGATCGCCAGAACTTTCGGGTGCCGCTCACGGATAACATCAGGCTCAGCCCCCAGACAGCCCGTCACGACAACTTTGCCATTTTCTGCAATCGCCTCGCCAATTGCATCAAGACTTTCATCCCGCGCAGAATCGAGGAAGCCGCAAGTGTTTACGAGAACAAGGTCTGCGCCCTTATAGTCCGGCGCAATCGCATAGCCCTCAGCGCGCAGACGGGTTACGATGCGCTCGGAATCAACGAGCGCTTTCGGGCAGCCGAGAGAGACGATGCCTACTTTTGGCTGCGAGTTTGTTTCTACAGGTGCATTGACGGTCATAACGGCCTCAGTTTCCGGGGAGCGCGCGGCTGTACCTGAAAATGGCCGGTTTGAAAACCATCACGCTTCAGCAAGAACGCCCTTTTCGATCAGGTAAGTCTTCAGCTCACCCTCTTCGAACATTTCTTTTACAATATCGCATCCACCAACAAACTCACCTTTAACGTAAAGCTGAGGAATTGTAGGCCAGTTCGAGAACTGTTTGATGCCTTCACGGATTTCCATGTCTTCGAGCACGTTCACAGACTCATAATCTACCTGAAGATAGTTCAGAATCTGGGACACAACGGAAGAAAATCCGCACTGCGGGAAGGTCGGTGTGCCCTTCATATACAGCATGACGTCGTTCTTATCGACCTGAGAGCGGATTGCATCCTGAACACTCATGAAAGTTCTCCTTAAAACCTATCGCGGAAGTGAGGCTTTTGAACTGAAATATCAAGGTCTGTTGCCGCAAATGTTAGCGCAGTTCAGCAATTTGCCTGATGCCATCCCGCATGGATATCCTGGCCTGCCACCCCTCGGCGGCTGGCCAGGTCTGCAAGCGATCGGCATCTGCGCGCCTGATCTGTGCATCGGAAAGGTCCGCGCCCTGCCCCCTAATCTTACGGACAAGCTGCAAAATTGTGTCTGGGACACGAACAGTTACGACAGGTCCGGATACCTCTTCGGAGATTATCCGGTAAATCTCTTTCATCTGATGAACTTCGGACCCACCCGCCCCGACTTTCCATAGAAGCTCGGACTGGTTTTTAAGGACATGGATCGTCAACAACGCAAGATCATCATAGTGCACTGGCTGCTGACGCGCTGTACCCGCCCCCATCAAAGGCAGAACCCGGAACCGCTCGGCGAGGCCAATCAAACGACCAATATTCCCGTCACTACGGTTTCCATAGATCATGCACGGGCGGATTATGGCGAGCTTACCGCCCGACATTGTAGAAACAGTCTCTTCTTCAGCGCGCAACGCAGCATAGACCGGAGACTCAAAATCGATCCCGACATTATTTGAAGAAAACAGGATAAGATGCGCAGAGCTTCCGTTCGCCCTCATCTGGCGCGCGGTCGGTCCACTGCTCGAAAGGATCGGGCAGAAAACGATCTGCTCGCAATCAGCGAGCACTTTCGCTGCATTTTCCGGCGCATCGAGATCAAGCGTTCGGATCTCAACGCCTGCCATACCTTCCGCCCATTCTAATTTGGACTGATCGCGAGAGGTCAGAACAATGTCGTGCCCGTTAGCGTCCGTGCGGAG
>QGCY01000063.1_pt1 | contig 29004 bp, 27 predicted proteins | sample 4708041 | NCBI WGS metagenome assembly QGCY01 (sample SAMN08941164, study PRJNA450518) | Sediment metagenome, whole genome shotgun sequencing project. | biome: grassland soil; feature: grassland; material: soil; isolation source: soil 14 days enrichment with methanethiol and mixed carbon source ... | reverse complement strand
CCTTCAGGCCAATCTCAACGCCTTCAAGAATAAGGTCATCCATTTGCACGGTGAGACGATCACCGTTGAAGCCCGCCTCGCCTGCATCAGCCACCGTATGGAACGGCGCGCCTTTAAAGATCGCTTCGGCTTTCAGTGTGCGTAGAACATCAGGCGCCTGACCACCCGTACAAACCGGCGCATCCTGCTTGATAATGCCCGCTTTTTCCCAGGCGATCTGGCAGATATGGCGACCCAGAAATTCCTTATGATCAATATCAATAGGCGTGATCACGCAGGCGGCCGGATGATCAATCACATTGGTGGAATCAAACCGACCACCAAGCCCGACTTCAACCAAGGTCAGGTCAGCCGGATTCTCAGCGAAAGCCAGATAGGCAACGCAGGTCATACCTTCGAAAAAGGATAGTGGCTCACCAGCATTGGCCTCGAGCACGCGCGCTGAAAGCTCCATCAGATACGCGTCAGAGATAAGCTCGCCCGCAATCCGGACACGCTCATTCACGCGCACCAGATGGGGCGACGTATCGACATGAACTTTCAGCCCGTGCGCTTCAGCGACGGCGCGCATGAAAGCTGTGGTAGAGCCTTTTCCATTCGTACCTGCGACATGGATGGCAGGTGGCATCCCGTCTTGCGGACGGCCAAGCTGCTCCAAAACCCGCTGCACAGGTTCCGTCGTCAGTTTGAAAACGCTCGGTTTTGGAAGTGCATCATAGGCTGACAGAAGCTCTGTCAGCACACTGGATGTATCAGTCAGGGCTTTGCCCCCAATAGCTACTCGACGACGTCTACGCGTGGCTGAGACACAGGCGGCACGCCTTTGGACGAGCTTTTGCGGCGGGACATGAGGTGGCCCAGAATGCTGCCGATGACCTTGCCCATTTCGCGGCGGTCAACGACCATATCCACGACGCCTTTATCCTTCAGGAACTCAGAACGCTGAAAGCCTTCCGGAAGTTTCTGACGGATTGTCTGCTCAATCACGCGCGGACCGGAGAATGCAATCATGGCTTCCGGCTCTGCGAGGTGAACATCGCCCAGCATTGCGTAGGACGCAGATACACCGCCTGAGGTCGGGTCTGTAAGAACCACGAGATATGGCAGGCCAGCTTCACGAACGTCTTCAATCGCAAGCGTTGTGCGCGGCATCTGCATTAGAGACAGCGTGCCCTCTTGCATACGCGCGCCACCAGACGCCGTGCAAACAATCAGAGCGGCATCGCGGGCAATGGCTGTTTCAGCTGCTTTGATGAAGGCCTCACCGGCAGCCATGCCGAGCGAGCCGCCCATGAAAGCAAAATCCTGTACCAGAACCACTGCCGGCTTGCCGCCGATCAGGCCGATCGCAGCGGCCATACAGTCATCCTGAATGATGTTTTCACCGTTCGGGTCAGCCTTATTGCGGTCCGCAATCTTGGCTTTTGCGCCCTTCAGACGGTCGACATAGCGCTTGTCGTCTTTGAACTTGAGCGGGTCACGCGGCACGTCCGGCAGTTCGATCGCTTCCCATTTCTGGTCGTCGAACATTGCGCGAAAACGGACCAGTGGCCCGACGCGCAGGTGTGCGCCTGATGGTGTTACCCAGAAGCTCGCTTCGAGGTCTGGTTTAAAGATAAGCTCACCTGATTTCGGGCATTTTACCCAGAGATTGTCAGGTGTTTCACGCTTACCAAATACCGATTTGAGGCCCGGTGGGCTGATATTGGAAAGCCAGTTCATGCGTTTCTCCGTCAAGCGACGCCGCCATTTCTGTTTAGACCAGAGCTCAGATCACGTGTGAGACGGGCAACCGACTCAACAATCTCCTCGCGCGACTTACCCTGCGCCATCTCAGATATAATATCAACGAAGGCCGATCCAACCACAACGCCATCACTGATCGCTGCCATTTCACGAGCCTGCTCGCCTGTTTTTATACCAAAACCAACGCATACGGGAAGGCCGGAGATGCGTTGAGCCATCTGGACGCCCGGCGCAATGTCGCTGGCGACAGGTTTTTTTGCGCCCGTTACGCCCGTAACAGACACGTAATAGAGGAAGCCGCTGGCACCATCCGCAACGGTTTTCATGCGGCCTTCATGCGTGGTTGGTGTCGCCAGACGAATGACCGCCAGTTCATGCGGCGCATACGCCTCGCGCAGAGGCATGTCTTCCTCCGGCGGCAGATCGACAATGATCGTACCATCGATGCCAGCATCACCTGCAGCTTGGGCAAAAGCCTCATAGCCCATCAGGTGAACCGGGTTCGCATAGCCCATAAGAATAAGTGGCGTTGTCTGGTTCGTTTCGCGAAAGCGCTTGGCCAGCGCCAGAACGTCCTTCAGCGTCGTGCCTGCTTTCAGGCTGCGCTGGCCGGCACGCTGGATTGACGGGCCATCTGCCATCGGGTCTGTAAACGGTGCGCCCAGCTCGATCACGTCAGCGCCGTTCTCGACAAGCGCGTTCAGCACCTGATAGCTGGTTTCCAGATCAGGGTCGCCAGCCATGACGTAAGAGACCAGCGCGGAGCGGCCGTCAGAGCGGGCTTTGTCGAATGCAGCGGAAATACGGGAAACTGGCATTAGTTGGACCTGGTGTTTTCTAGAAGCCACGCTTCATAACGGGGATTGGCTGATACGCAAGGCGTAGCAAGGATGGCGGGGGTGTCAGACGGGTGAAGCGCTGTCACCAATTCATGGACAGCGTTCCACTGGTCTTTGCGGGTTTTAAGCACCAGCACGAACTCTTCATCCTGCTGGATAACACCGTCCCAGCGGTAGACCGAGCGGACCGGCCCCTCAATATTGGCGCAGGCCACTAAGCGGCCATCCACACAGGATGACGCCAGCTTGTGTGCCAGATCCTGAGACGGGCAGTTCACGCGTATGAGAATAATATCAGTCATGATCGCTCCAGACGGGGCGGCGTTACATATCGATGCCAAGATGACCGGCAACAGAAAAGATATCCTTATCGCCGCGTCCGCAGAGGTTCATGATAATTATCTGGTCAGGCCCCATCTCTTTGGCGACCTCGCCAATGCGGGCAAGCGCATGAGATGGTTCGAGCGCCGGAATAATACCCTCCAGTCGCGTGCAGAGCTGGAAGGCTTCAAGCGCTTCGTCATCGGTACATGTCAGATATTCGGCGCGCCCTGAATCCCGCAGGAAAGCATGCTCAGGACCAATCCCTGGATAGTCGAGACCAGCCGAAATCGAGTGCGCATCGATGATCTGGCCGTCATCATCCTGCAGGAGATATGTGCGGTTTCCATGCAGAATGCCCGGCTTGCCACCATTGAGCGCAGCTGCATGCATGCCGGTTTCAACGCCGTGGCCGGAGGCCTCAACGCCAATCAGGCGAACGCCTTCATCTTCCACAAACGGGTGGAACAGACCGATGGCATTCGATCCGCCACCGATACACGCCATAACGGCGTCCGGCAGACGGCCTTCACGTTCCAGAATTTGCTCTTTGGCTTCACGGCCAATGATGGACTGGAAGTCGCGGACCAGTTCCGGATACGGGTGCGGACCAGCCGCCGTACCGATGCAATAGAAGGTGTCGTCGACATTGGTCACCCAGTCGCGCAGAGCTTCGTTCATCGCATCTTTCAGAGTGCCCGTGCCGCTCTCAACCGGAACGATCTCGGCGCCAAGAAGGCGCATACGGAAAACGTTCGGCTTCTGGCGCTCAACGTCTGTTGCACCCATGAAGACAACACATTGCAGGCCGAAGCGCGCACAGACAGTCGCTGTCGCAACGCCGTGCTGGCCTGCACCGGTTTCCGCGATGATGCGCTTTTTGCCCATACGCATCGCAAGCAAGACCTGCCCGAGGCAGTTATTGATCTTGTGCGCGCCGGTATGGTTCAGCTCGTCGCGTTTGAAGTAGATCTTCGCGCCGCCGAAATGATCGGTCAGACGCTCTGCGAAATAGAGCGGAGACGGACGACCGACATAATGCGTCCAGAGGTCATCCATCTGAGCCTGAAATTCCGGGTCCTTCTGAGCGGCCCGGTATTCTTTTTCCAGATCCAGAATGAGCGGCATCAGCGTTTCAGCAACATAACGCCCGCCGAATTCACCGAAGCGGCCATTCGCGTCCGGCCATTTATCCCAGGTATTGCGTAGATCCATCTTCAGACATGTCCTCTGTACGTCAGGGGCCTTTAGTCCTCCCACATAGCCCCGACGTCAAGACAGACTAGGCCTCGTAGAAGAATTCCTCGCGAGTTATTTTACCATCAAGCACGGAATAAAGCGCAATTTCGCGTGCTTGGGTGCGTTCTCCGCTCTCTTTATCGGTAAAATCCATATTGAAAATAACCGTGAACTGATTGTCCCCGAAGCAGAACGGCCCTTCGGCTTTCGTTTCGTGAACCTCATGAGCTTTGTTCCACCAGTCATGTTTGGCTTTCAGGTCTTCGAGCCCATAGGTCTCACGCTCCATGCCGGGCATAGCCGCAGCTTCCACAGAAACCACCCCCTCATCATAGAGCGTGGCGAGCGCTTCGGCTTCTTCAGCCTTATTGCAGAATTCGATCAGTTGAGTGGCGACCGTAACCAGTACCGGATTGAACATGTGCGTGCGTCCCTTAGCAGCCTGTGTTGAGGCCTCATCCTGACTCCGAATAAAGAACAAAACAAGAACATATATTTGCGTTTGCGACGTTACTCACAAGAGTCCGCTGCTCGGCTTTTCCGGAACTCTGCCCCGCCCTTTCGCGTTGAACTGGCAGATAAACGCAAACCAATGGAGCAAGATTTGACACACCAGATCACGCTGAAATCAATCAAACCCGTAACGCACGACACCCATCATCTGGTCTTTACCCGTCCGGACAATTTTGATTTCGAGCCGGGTCAGGCGACAGATTTTGCACTCGATAAAGAGGGCTGGCGCGATGAGCAGCGCCCATTCACTTTCACCAGCTTGCCTGAAAAGGATACGCTGGAATTCGTCATCAAATCCTATCCGGACCATAACGGCGTGACAGAACAGATCGCTAAGATGGAGCCCGGCGATAAAGCCCTCATCGAGGACCCTTGGGGCGCTATCGAAGATGAAGGCCCGGGTACATTCATCGCAGGCGGTGCAGGAATCACGCCCTTCATTGCGATCCTGCGCGAACGCCTTGAGAAAAAAGGCACGCTCGCTGGCTGCACGCTGATTTTCTCGAACTCTACCGAGAAGGACATCATCCTTCGGAAAGAGTTTGAGGGCATGCAGGGTCTGAAAACCGTCTTCACGGTGACCGATCAGGAGGATGCGTCCGTCCATACAGACTTCGTCGATAAAGACTTTCTGAAAGACCATATCGATCCGACGCTCGGCAAATTCTACATTTGCGGACCGGATAAAATGGTGGACGAGATTTCCGAGACGCTCAAAAGCTTTGGCATTGAGGATGAGCGCATCATCCACGAAGATTTCGAATAGACGATATCGCCGCGTTGGTTATGCCAGCGCGGCGATTTTCTGATAGCTCGCAGCTGCCGTCTGGATCTGCTGCTGTAAAATAGTGTTCAGCTCGCGCCCGTTTTCACGAACCTCGTCAGAGCGGGCCTCTACGCTATCGCGGTCATCATCGCGTCGCGGCTCTCCAGCTCCCGATGCAGGTGCCGTTGGAAAGCCAAATGAATTATCCTGGCCGGATACTTCACCGTTATTCTCATCTGCAGGGCCAACGTCCGCCGGCGGCTCTGCTCCCAACGGCTCCGCTCCCTCAACCGGCTCACCCTCACCTGCCTCTCCAGTGCGTTCCGCTCGTGATTCTGCGGCGAGTTCGGATTGAGCTTCGCGTAGCGCTGCGGCAGCGGCCTGAGCGACCTTACGATCCTGATCAGAAGGTTCAGCTGGTGCGAGTGCGGCGGCCTGAACCTGCTGCAGTTTATCAATCGTCGCCCGCGGGTCGCCTTCGATTGGCGCCGTATCAATCTTCACTTCACCGCCAACCGCATAGCGCTTCCCGTCAGGCCCGACCTGATATTCATAAGATGGGGAACCAGCAAAGCTGCCACCTGTTGCGGCGTGCGCTGCCTCATGCGCGCGGACTTCAGCGTCGCGCTCTTTCAGCTCTTTCACCTGAGCCTGTTCTTCATCGCTCAGTTCGTTTTTGGCTTTGGTGCTTTTATCGCCGCAGGTGTTGCAGATACCGGCTGCGCATTCAGGGCATTCTTCGGCTTTCACCGTGGTCTGCGTCTCGGTGACTTTCGTCACTTGCACCTGCGTGGATTCAACAGCCTGGAGCGCCGCATCAGAGATTTCGACACGGTCAACTGGGTTGATTGCGGATGGAGACGGCGCAGATGCAGGCGTCTGCGCGGCAGGGTATCCTGTCGGCAGAGGAATAAAGGATGTCTGCGGCGAACTGCTGATCTGCATGGCAATCCCGTACGTCGAACGAGCACCAAGTATACATGTTCAGTCTTCATCAACCCTGACTGGCTGGATGTAATTTTAGGCCGATGGATTCACCGGCCCGTAACTATAACTTTCCGCAGAAAGCTTTAATCAGCACAACGTCCTTCACGCCCTTTTCGGACTCCACACCGGATGAGACATCCACCGCTTTCGCGCCAGAAATCTCTACGGCCTCTGCAACATTGTCAGGATTAAGCCCGCCTGCCAGCAACCATGGCCGGTCACAGGAAAAGTCTTTCAATATGGTCCAGTCAAAACTGTGGCCCCATCCGCCAGGCCGGTCTGCATCTTTTGGCGGTTTCGCATCGAACAGGAAGCGGTCAGCTGCCGGAAAGTCGGCAACGGCTTCAAGGTCGACGGGCGCGGAGACCGGCAGCGCCTTCCATATCTCACCGCTTTTGCGTCGTGTCCTGATATCTGAAATCAGCTGGTTATCCTCAGAACCGTGAAGCTGGATATGATCGACACCCCATTCATCGGCAAGACTGACAGCCTCATCAACCGTCGGATTCACGAGCAGGATGACCGCCTCAACGTCTGGATTGATCGACTTGACGGAGGCCACAAGTTCAGCCCCCTCACTACGCAGCACATGGCGCGGGCTTTTTTCGAAATGGACGAAACCGACCCAGCGCGCTCCGGCTTTGATCGCCTCACGCACACTGCCCCGCTCTTTCAGACCACAGATTTTGATATCAGTCTCACTCATGGCCCTTCATGTGCGGTAGAAGTGATGAAGGTCAATCCGTCAGGGTCTTGCTTTTAGCGATGCCTCACGCAAAACATGCCCGCTGAACCATGTTTTGAGTACAGGATTTGAGCCATGCCTTTTGATATGCCCCGCCATGACTGGAGCCGCGACGAGATTAAAGCGCTTTACGAGCTGCCTCTCGACACGCTGATCGGCAGAGCGCTGGCCGTGAAACAGGCTAACTGGGCCGACGGCAAAATCCAGAAATCCCAGCTTCTGTCTATCAAGACAGGCGGCTGCGCGGAAAACTGCGGCTATTGCAGCCAGTCAGCGCATTTCGACACCGGCCTTGAAGCCTCTAAGCTTATGCCGCTCAACGAAGTTGTTGAAGCCGCACGCGAAGCCAAAGCAGGCGGCGCAGACCGGTTCTGCATGGGCGCAGCGTGGCGCGAACTGAAAGATCGTGACCTGCCAAAAGTTGCTGACATGATCCGTGCGGTAAAAGCCGAAGGCATGGAAACCTGCGTGACGCTCGGCATGCTGGGCGAAGGTCAGGCTGAAAAGCTCGCTGAGGCCGGGCTCGATTACTACAACCACAATCTCGATACCTCGCGCGAATATTACGACAAGGTCGTCACAACGCGCACCTATGAGGACCGGATCGATACGCTCGGCAAAGCCCGTGAGGCTGGCCTGAACCTCTGTGTGGGCGGTATTCTCGGCATGGGCGAGAGCCGTGAGGACCGCATTGGCCTCATCCATGAACTGGCACAGCTCACGCCGCATCCGGAGAGCGTTCCGATCAACATGCTCGTACCGATCGAAGGCACGCCGCTGGGCGATTCTCCTGAAATCTCGGTTACCGAAATGGCGCGAGCGATTGCAGTTTGCCGCGTTGTGTTCCCGAAAAGCTGGGTACGTCTTTCCGCGGGCCGCGAAGGCATGAGCGAAGGCGAACAGGCGCTCTGTCTGCTTGCGGGCGCAAACTCCATCTTCGTGGGCGCACGCCTTCTGACGACCGACAATCCGGGCGAAGACCGTGACGCGTCACTTCTCAAGAATACGGGGTTTGAGGCCGTCGCCCGCGACGTAATGCAGGTTTAACAAAACCAGTGGCGTTCTGGTGGGCTAGTCCCACCAGAGGCTAACATCGCGAGTAATCACTCAGGCCTCACACCTCTGTCATTACTCGTCAGCGTGAGTTTATTCGCGCCTGAGGCTGGCATCACCTAGGATCAGGGCTCCAGACACACCGGAGTTTTCACATGATCCGCACATTCCTTGCCGCGTCCCTGATCGCGGCTTCCGCCCCAACAGCCCTCGCCCAACAGGCGATGGCTGACCAAGCCCCGATGGCCGACGAAGACCAGATGATGATGCATGTCGGCCCGTCTGTTGGTGACACATTCGCGGACTTCACCGCGCTGTCTACAGCGGGCGAAGCGCAAACGCTGGCAAACCTTTCAGGTGAAGCAGGTGCCGTCATCGTCTTCTCCCGCTCGCTGGACTGGTGCCCATTCTGCCAACGTCAGGCGATTGATCTGAAAGATGCAGCAGCGCCGCTCGCCGAGCTTGGCTGGGATCTCAACCTCATCACGTATGATGATCCAGACACGCTGGCTGACTATGCGGGCGACAATGAAATCCCGTACACGCTGCTCTCCGACAAGGATTCAGCGATGATCAACGCGTTCCACCTTCGCAACACAGAAGTCCCTGCAGGTAGCCGTTATGACGGCATCCCGCATCCAGCCATCATCTTCCTCTCTCCGGAAGGCGAAGTACTCGCCATGCTCCGTGAGGAAGGCTACCAGAACCGTCCCCCTGTAGATGTGGTTCTGGAAACCGCCGGCGAACTGGCGAGCTGACGCAGAAACAGGGAAGCGGCGAAATCGCCGCTTCCTGCGTTGACTTGAGAGCGCCACCGGATGAAGTTTCCTCCCGATCCAAATCAATTCGGGGGCTCTCTTGGACACGATCTACACTCTTCACCATTTTGCGTGTTCCGGCGGCACGGTGCTGTCACGCATTATCGGCGGCATTGATCGCGCAGTCGTTCTGAGTGAAATCCATCCGGACCGGCACCTGCCGCAGGTGTTCAACCCGATCTTCCAGTTTCGCAAATCCTATGGCCTCGACACGCCCGAGGATCAGGCGGCGTTCGACAATGTTTTCGTCGAAGAAATCCGCGCCATTCAAAACATCTGTAAGCGCGAAAACCGCGTCCTCTTCGTGCGCGACCATTATCATCGGGACATTATCGTCAACCGCCGATCAGAGAGCCGGCTGACTGAAGTTCTGCTGCCGCATTTCAACATTAAGCGCATCTACACTTTCCGCGACCCGCTGGAAGTCTGGACGAGCATGAAGCTGAAAAACTGGCTCGAAGGTGCGAGTGTCGATGAATTCCTCGACCTTCAGGTAAAAGCCCTCGACGAATTCAAAGGCGATCTGAACCTGAATTACCATGACGCCTGCGTGCGGCCCGGTAAGTTCAAACGCGCCGTGTTTGATTATGCCGGCATGTCTGAAGCTGAGGGTGATTTCGGCGGCCCGATGGATGATCGCCAGCACTATACCGGCCAGAGCGGACGCTTTGGCAAGGAAATGGCGCCGCGCCCGACACGTTGGGGTGCATTGTCAGACGGTGACATTCTCGCCTTCGCGAACTCTCCGGTTTACGCCGAATTATGCCAGAGGACGGGCCTGAAACTGATCCCTGACCGGGATATTCCACCTCGCGTCCAGCGTCTGCTGAACAGCTAGGCCGAAGCGATCAGACCTTCGCGCTTCAAAAAGTCCGTCATCGGCTTCTCAACGTAGAACGCCGACAGATCGGATGTGTCCCACATTGCGATAAGGTCCTCGGCATCGATGAAATACTGCTTGAGCGCAGCGAAGATAGCTTCTGGTGTGACTTCGTCTATGGAGAGATACGGGGCACCGGCCGCGAGGGCGATTTCTTCCATTGTGCTTCCGCGAGGCACGACAGGCAGAACATTCAGCTCGATCGCTTCGATAATAATCCCCGATGATGAAGATCGATACCGGTCACTATATGGCAGAAGCACGACATCGAGCCCTGCGAAAGCGCGATAGTATTCATCCTGCGTCGCAAAGCTGGAGCGGATCGTGACGTTTGGATCCTGCTCCAGCCTGTCGATGTCGGCCTGCATGAACGGTTTATCGCGGAATTTACGGGCCTGAACCTTGTCGAATTGCAGCCGCCATTCGACCGGAAAATTGCTGTCATCCGCAAGAGATACGAGATCTGGCAGCACGCCATACCCCTTATCCTCGCGGGTCGCGCCCATCATGCCAACGCGGATTTTGCGTGGCCCGTCCTGAATGCCCCGCGCGCGCCTGTGCGCACGCGCCATGGAAGCCACTGGATAAACCGCTTTATGAAAAACCAGACCACGCGGGTCGCGCTCGCCCAATTGTTCTGAAACAGCGCTGAACTCAGAATGCATAAACACATTGATCGTGCGCAGTTCGGACAGCTTGTCGAAGGGCTGAAGTACCAGCTCGGCCATCCGCGCATTGGCCTCTCTATTAAGCTCGCGCGGTGCGTATGCTACCGGCAGAAAATCGATGATCACACTGAACGACCGCTTCCCATCCTGTTCGGCCAGCCAGTTATAGACAGCCTTCAGCATGTTAGGTGTCACAGTCTTGAAAATGATCAGGTCAACCTTCTCAACGTCAAGCCGGTCGAGATCCTGCCTCAACCACTTGTTTTTGCGGTTCGGAAACCGACCAAGGCTATCTCCGTGTGGCACACCGGCATAAGTCCGAAAAGTCAGCGCATTGATTTGAGCAACGCCGAGCCCTTCAACCGGGCGACTTTCCAAAGAAGTCAGCACACTGATGTCATCGCTCTGAATGCCCACATGATTCAAAAAGCCGATCATGTGTTTAAGCGAAGCGAGGTGATGAGAGTTCTGATAGTGGATCGCGCCGGTATCAACGATCCAGACACGCTTTTTCTGCGCCTCTACCAGACTATCCGACTGAACGCCGAGCACGTCGAAATATTCAGGTACCAGCCCGGACATACCCACCGCGTATTCTATCCGCGGATTGCGTCCTTCGCTCTGCGCAATATCGGTTTGCAGCCATTTCCGCATGAGGTCTTCGGCGGATTGCCATTCGCGAAAACGAACAAGGATCCTCGCAATTTCCACCATCATATGAGGCGTCAGCTGATCACTCAGAGCCTCAAGCTGCGGCGTAAACCCGCCGCAGTTCTCTTCTTCGAAAGGTCTGCCATGATGATCGGCAGCCCAAAGCGTCAAAAGCGGACACTCAGGCTGGTGTGAATCGAGATAGTCAAATAAGTCGTGCACCACCTCATTCTCGATGAACATGACATGGTTGGTCGTCATCTCCGTGAGCACTGTAAAGCGCAGGCTCAGATCAAGCGTGTTATAGACCTCAATAAACTTGGCAAGCTGACCCGCCATCGAAGCGGCACGCAATATTCCAAGCAGGGGGGCCGGATTGCGCGGTTTAATCTTGTGAGCCGCCAACCAGGCATGCATGGCACCTTCCCAGCGCCCCTGAAGCTGGGCTTCCCACGCAAGCGCGCGGAAGGTCTGCACACCATCAGGGTCGATGTCTTCCAGCTGCGCCCGAACGCCCGAAATTTCAGTAAGATTATTTGACCGGATGGCCTGCACAAGGCGCTGATGCAGCTCGCTAAGCAATAAGACGCTCCTGATTCTTCGGAGCAATCTCACAGCAATTTGCAAGCTTTGTCAGCGCCTTAGCTGAACAGAGCTGTGAAATAGTCGCTAAACTGCTTTCGCGTGACGGTTCGCAGGCACCGCATTCGGCGAAGAATATGCGTCAAAACACTGAGCCACACTACGCAACAGAACGCGCGCCTCTACAGGCACCTGAACAACGCTTCCCGTGACATCACAAATGCCCAGGCGCTCCAGCCCGCGCAAAAGCTTAAACGCCTCTGCAAAGTGAGAGAGTGGTACATCAAATCGCTGACAGACCTTTGCCACATCGACTTGCATGTCACACATCAGGCGCTCAATTACAGCACTGCGCAGGCCGTCTTCATCAGTGCGTCGCACGCCTCGGCGATGCGGAATCTCACCGACCATAACGCTTTCTGAGTAATCTCGGATATCCTTGGCATTCTGAACGAAACCACCCGGAAACTCGGAAATACCGGACGGGCCGAGCGCGATCAGCGTACGACACGTGTCTGTCGTGTACCCCTGAAAATTCCGGTGAAGTGATCCTGTTTTCAAAGCACCAGCCAACGCATCATCTTCGCGTGCGAAGTGATCAAGACCAATCTGCACATAGCCGAAATCTACCAGAGTTTCAGACAGCGCCTCGAACTGGTCAAAACGGGCTTTGGTGTCCGGAAGCGTCTTTTCGTCAATGGCGCGCTGGTGTTTTGCAAACCACGGCACATGGGCATAGCCGAACGCAGAGATACGGTCCGGCTTCAGGCTGGCAGCCATTTCTGCAGAATGCGCAACGCTCTCAGCTGTCTGGTGCGGCAGGCCGTAGAGAAGGTCAAAATTGATAGCTGTAATATCGGCTGCACGCAGCGCTTCAACAGCCCCCTTCACGAGAAGGAATGGCTGGATTCGATTGATCGCTTCCTGAACCGTACGGTTAAAATCCTGCACGCCAAGGCTGGCGCGCGTGACACCGCCTGCCGCCAGCGACTGGATCATTTCAGGGTTCAGCGTCCGTGGGTCCAGCTCAATCGAGATTTCGGCATCATCATCAATGCAGAAGGCATCGCGCAGCGCGTCGAGCACGCTCAGCATGTCTTTAGGGTTCAGTGCGTTAGGCGTGCCACCGCCAAAATGAAGATGCACACCGCCCCCATGCTGCGGCAGCTTTGCCTTCCAGAGTTCAATCTCTTTCAGAAGAACATCAACGAAGCGCCCGATACGGGTATAGCCGTTCGGAACCGTGGTATGGCAGCCGCAATACCAGCAAAGCTGTTCGCAGAACGGCACATGCACATAAACAGAGATCGGTTCACTTGGCCCGATACCGGCAATCCAGCTCGAAACAGCATCCGCATCCGGATTATCCTCAAACTGCGCGGCAGTCGGATAACTGGTATAGCGAGGTACGGGCTTCTGAGCGAGATCGAACCATTCCGGGCGCATGCTGAACTCCATAAGTGTCTGGGGAGTTGCAATATCTACGCGCAATTACCCCTTCTTAGAATGTGGCCATCTGGCACTGAGACAGTTTGAAGCGCTTAATGGGGCTTTTCATCCGATGAGAAGGTGATCTTCGGATAGACATTCGTGACAAATTTTGGTCTACAGCCTTCAACAAAAATCTCTTCAGTGCGGAGCGCATCAGCATGTCAGGTGAATTGATCACGGTATTTGGCGGGTCAGGTTTTCTCGGTCGCTATGTTGTGCGCAATCTGTGCCGCGCCGGTTATCGGGTTCGCGTTGCGGTTCGCAAGCCGCATCTGGCAGGTGATCAGCGCCTCGCAGGTGATGTCGGCCAGGTCCAGATCGTTCAGGCCAATGTCCGCAACCGCCCGAGCATCCAGCGCGCTCTTGAAGGTGCGTCCGGCGTCATCAACCTTGTTGGCATTCTGTTTGAGCGTGGCCAGCAGACATTTGAAGGTACGCAAGGCCTCGGCGCGAAAAACGTTGCCGAGCTTGCAGCGGAAGCGGGCATTACAAACTTCGTCCAGCTCTCTGCCATCGGCGCCGATGCTGAAAGCGAAGCCGAATACGCCCGCACAAAGGCTGAAGCCGAAGCAGACGTACGCCAGTATATGCCAAGCGCGGCAATCGTACGCCCAAGCATTATTTTCGGCCCTGATGATGATTTCTTCAATCGTTTCGCCAGCATGGCTCGCTTCACACCGGCCCTTCCGCTGATCGGTGGCGGCGAAACCAAATTCCAGCCAATCTTCGTTGGCGATGTCGCCGATGCTGTTGTCAAAGCACTTCAGTCTGACGCCGCGAACGGCCGCACCTTCGAAATCGGCGGCCCGGCTGTCTACACATTCAAGGAAATCCTTGAATACATCACCAAAGAGATCGACCGCCCGCGCCTTCTTGCGCCGCTGCCATTCTTTCTCGCCAAGCCAATCGGTCTCGTCACAGGAACGATTTTCAGCGTCTGGCCATTCCCTGCGCCGCCAATCACTGGCGATCAGGTCGAAATGCTGAAAACTGACAATGTGGTCGGCATTAGCGGTGAAGAAAATATCGGCACACTTGCAGACCTTGGTGTAACCGAGCTTGAGAGCGTCGAGACCATCGTTCCGACTTACCTCTGGCGCTTCCGCCCGCAGGGCCAGTTCCACGAAGTCAAAGACGCCTGAGCTTTTCAGGAACAAGTCAGGGGCCCCACCCGTTCTGTCTTCAGTAGGTTCAGACAGAATGGAGGCCCCTAATGAAACGCACAGGCACAGCTAAATGGAGTGGTTCGCTTAAAGACGGCAGCGGCACAGTGTCAACGCAGTCAGGCGTCCTCACCAACTCACCTTACTCGTTCAAAGGCCGCTTCGAAGACGAAGACGGCAAGACCGTAACCAATCCGGAAGAGCTGATTGGCGCGGCCCATGCAGGCTGTTTCACCATGCAGCTCTCGCACATGCTGGCCGAAGCAGGCCACCCGGCAGATATGCTGGAAACCACAGCCAATGTGTCGGTCGAACCGGCAGATGGTGGCGGCTTCGAAATCACCAAAAGCCATTTACAGCTTTCGGCACGCGTCCCTGGCATCGATAATGACGAGTTCATGAAGCTCGCGAACACAGCAAAATCCGGCTGCCCTGTATCGAAGGCCCTGGCAGGAACCGAGATTTCTATGGAAGCCAAGCTTCACGACTAAGCAAACAACAAAAAAGGCGCCTCTGGGGGGCGCCTTTTTCTTATCCGTGAACGGTGCGGAACTTAGTATTCCCGCATTGGCTCTTCTTCCATCTCACCTTCGAGCTCCGGCTCATGCGCTTCATGTTCAGCGTGATCGCCATGCTCGACGCGCTCACGATGGATGATAACCCGCGCCTCGCCATCAAGCTCGATATCGAGATCGCGCTCCAGCTCTTCCAGATCAATAATGCCAGCCAGGCCTTCTTCATCCAGCAGAGCCTGCAGCTCCTCAAGACCTGAGAGATCAATCTCTACGCCTTCAAGTTCGGCAATGCGTGCGATCTCGTCGGTATCAATTTCCTGAACGACGATTACGGCACGAGCGGCCTCACGCACAGCGGCGCGCGCTTCATCACGTGCACGTGCAATTTCAATGCGGATATGCTCGCTGTCGGCAAGTTCCATCGCCTGCGCGCGTGAGATGTGCGCCTCGATGTTCATCTCTTCGATTTCGGATAGGCGCTCCATCGTCCGCTCGATGATCTCCTGGATCTCTTCGTCAGACATTTCTACGTCCACATTTTCAACCCAGCGATGCTCGCGAACTTCAATCTCACCATTTTCAAGCGAACCCAGCTCTGTGCGGTTCACAGTGATAACGCGAACTTCCTCGCCTTCGTCACTGACAAAGACATTATCATTCACGCCCGTGACGACAGCTTCGGAATTGAACTCGTCAGCCGAAATCTGGCCATCGCCGTTCGTGTCGAGAATTTCAAAGACAGCGCTGTCATTGGCGGAAATTTCGCCCGCAGTGAGGACACCGTCGGAGTTTCGATCGAGCCGCTCAAAAGCTTCGTCAGAAGCTGCTGATGGCATAGCGAGCAACATCGCGCTGCTGGCCGCGACTGCGCCGGCAGTTGCCAGCGACTTTCTAAGATTACGCTTCATAAGGGTCACAACGTCCTTCATCTGGAATTGGCGTTGTGACTGCCGGTCGTGCTCGTCAAGGAAACCCTCAATGCCTGCGCGCAGAGCTTCACTCGCGGTGAGGCCTTCTTTTTTGCATGCTTCCATGAAAGCGATTTTCTGCGAGTAAGAGAGTCTTACCTCGAGACTTTCACTCTTTTTTTCTTCACGCATAGCGCACTGCCTTTCGGGTTCACGACCATTCAGTCACGCACTCAGCGGACCAGTAATTCACGTAAAAGAGAAACGAACTAACGTCTGGATGCCAGAAAAAACGTGTCCGGACACCTGAAATTTCGGTCATTTTAGCCCTGATGGCCTACCACTTAATGCCCATTTTCTGCTTCGCCCATTCGGCGAAATCAGCCGGCCGGTCGTAAGCACGCTCATCCAGAGACCCGAAGGCAAGAAGTATCTGTTCAGCCGTTTCGAGGCGAACACCTTTCGGCGGGGCCTGTCCTTCCAGCCAGTAGGAAGCATTGTTCATATCCTGGCTTGGATCGATGACAAACATAACACGTGTACCGCCATGGCCTTCTTCATCACGGCCAAAAACAAGACCGTAAATCGTCTCACGTCCCCACATACCACGACTGATCTGCTGCACTTTGCCATCAAGCAGAACTTCATCATGGGACATATGACGACGCCACTGCAAAATGTGCATGTCATTGCCGTTGACGATTTTGATGTCGATTTTCCAGTGCGCCATGCGCACGATCGTCGCGTCCATTGAACCCTCCAGCATTTATTGAAAAGCAATACTATCGTTTTTCGATAAAATCAAGCTGTCATTTTTTGTCCGGACAAGCACCAATCGCTAGCTGATCCAGCCAAATGCGAGCGGAGAGGCCAGAACGAGCACAATAGCGAGTGCGACACGATAAACCACAAAAGGCAGGAAGCTCATCTTCTCAAGCAGCTTCATAAGCGCCCAGATGGAGAAGATACCGGAGAGGAATGAAAGCGCCGCCACGATCAGACCATCCGTCAGGTTCGCTGCGCCCGTTGTTTCTGCGGTCAGTAACTCCAGCACGGCATAAGCGCCGGTCGCCGCAAGGATCGGCGCACCGATCAGCATTGAAAACCGCGCAGCCTCTGTACGCTTGTAACCAAACCAGCGCGCTGCTGTCATGGTAATGCCGGACCGGCTCGTGCCAGGAAGAAGCGCGGCAATCGCCTGAGTCGCGCCGATGAGCACAGCATGCATCACGCCCATTTCATCCATGGACTTTTCATTCCCGCCGCGCGTATCAGCCCACCAGAGCGCGATACCAAAGACCAGCGTTGTTGCCGCGACTGTGAGCGGCCCGCGAAGACCATCTTTAAGCTCGTCACCTGCCAGCACCTCGAATCCGCCAACAACGGCCAGAGTGATCGGCATGGACAGAAGAATGAGCATGGCAAGGCGCGCATTCGAAGAGAGCGCCTTACGGGTGGCGGCAGCGCCAACCAGCTCGAACCCACCGCCAATTGCCCGGCCTACATCCTTCCAGAAGTAGAGAAGCACCGCGAACAATGTTCCCAGATGCGCCATCGCGTTGATCAGAAGTTCATCATGCGCGCCAAAACCGAAATAACTTGAGGCCAGAAGCACGTGTCCCGACGAGGAAATCGGCAGCCACTCGGTAATTCCCTGCAGAAGTGATATAAGTATGATCTGCATTAGCGACATAGCGCGCGTCCCGTCCCACGTTTCCGACCCGTTCCGGCATATCGGACTTCTGCAGAATCGACTAGCTGATCGTCCGATTTTTTAGATTAAAAATCATTTTGATATGTATTAATCCCATGCGAACCGGTCGCAATTCCTGAAACGCACGATATTCCCTCTATATAAATATCATATTGATATCTGATATCGATTCTTCGCTTGCTAAGGCCATTTCTCAGAGATATGTTTCGGCCAAATTCAGGAGAAGCCCATGTCGACACGAATGCTCAAATTCGTTTCGACCGAGCAGGAGCGCCCGGTTAAACGGAGCGCTGAAGACCGGTCGGATGATTTCCACGAAATCTATCGTGAGTTCATCGAAGCTAAAGCCGAAGAACAGTCTGGTCGCTGTTCACAATGCGGCGTGCCATTCTGTCAGGAACACTGCCCGCTCGGCAATAACATTCCGGACTGGCTGATGCTCACGGCAAACGGCCGCCTTGAAGAAGCCTATCAGGTCTCTTCTGCGACGAACAACATGCCGGAAATCTGTGGCCGCATTTGCCCGCAGGACCGCCTGTGTGAAGGCAGCTGCACGACCGAGCAATCGGGGCATGGCGCAATCACAATCGGCGCCGTTGAGAAATACATCACCGACACGGCCTGGGAAAACGGCTGGATCAAACCGATCACACCGCCGCGCGAGCGTCCGCAGAGCGTTGGCATTATCGGTGCAGGTCCGGGCGGCCTTGCTGCTGCTGAACAGCTGCGTCGCAAAGGCTATAAGGTCACCGTCTATGACCGCTATGACCGCGTTGGCGGCCTTCTGGTTTACGGCATTCCGGGCTTCAAGCTTGAAAAGGAAGTCGTGCAGCGCCGCGCTGACTATCTGGAAGCATCCGGCGTTGAGTTCGTACTGAACTGCAATGTCGGCGAAGACATTTCCTTCCAGGACCTGCGCGCCAGGCACAACTCCGTCCTTATCGCGACGGGCGTTTATAAAGCCAAGTCTCTCAATGCTCCGGGCGCTGGCGCCGAAGGCGTCTTCCCTGCGCTTGAGTACCTGACGACATCCAACAAGCAAAACCTTGGTGACGCTGTTCCCGATTACGACAGCGGAAAGCTGAACGCCAAAGGCAAGAAAGTGGTCGTCATTGGCGGCGGTGACACAGCGATGGACTGCGTACGCACAGCGATCCGTCAGGGCGCAAGCTCTGTGACATGTCTCTACCGTCGTAACCGCGAAAACATGCCTGGCTCCCAGCGTGAAGTCGCAAACGCGGAAGAAGAAGGCGTCACCTTTGAGTGGCTGGCCGCGCCTAAGGCAATCATCGACAATGGTGGCAAAGCATCAGCGGTTCGCGCGGTTCGCATGCGCCTCGGGCTTCCAGACGCATCCGGTCGTCAGTCACCTGAAGAAATCCCGGGCTCTGACTTCGACCTCGAAGCAGACATGGTGATTCAGGCACTCGGCTTTGATCCGGAAGACCTGCCAATCCTCTTCAACGAGAACCAGCTTACAGTGAACCGTTGGGGCGCTGTCCGCGTCGACTACTCCACCATGATGACAAGCATGGATGGCGTATTTGCCGTCGGCGACATTGTCCGCGGTGCATCGCTTGTTGTCTGGGCCGTCAAGGAAGGCCGGGACGCTGCCGAAGCCATGCATGAATTCCTTCTCGCCCGCGCGAAGGAACGTCCGGTCGCGGCTGCGGAATAAAGACATGAGCGAGCCCATTCACGGACAATGCCTTTGCGGCGACGTCTCATTCCGAGTCGAAAGCGCGATCGACCACGTCGATGCCTGCCATTGCAAAATGTGTCAGCGCTGGAACGGAGCGGCGGCGGTCACAGCGATTCTGTCTGAAGGCGGTCTGGTCTTCGAAAAAGACCAAACACTCAGCTGGTATAATAGCTCTGAATGGGCGCAGCGTGGCTTCTGCTCCAAATGCGGCTCCAGCCTGTTTTATCGCCTCAAGGACAATCCGGACTTCTGGTCGATTTCGAGCGGGTCGCTCGATCTACCAGACGGAATCGCCATGAAGCACGAAATTTTTATAGACGAAAAGCCAGCCTATTACGCGTTTACAGGCGACCATCCGCGTCTCACGGGTGAAGAAACCATGGCAATGTTTAACACGACGACCGACGGCGGAGACTGATTTGACAAACTCGACCGAAACTTATCTCGAAAACCGCCAGAAGCTGATCGACGCTCATGCTTATGACCCGCGCGATGAAAGCGATGCCTGCGGTGTAGGCCTCATTGTTGCGCTGGACGGCCAGCCGCGTCGTGAAATCGTTGAAAAAGGCGTTCGCGCTCTCAAAGCGGTCTATCACCGCGGCGCTGTCGACGCAGACGGCAAAACAGGTGACGGCGCGGGTATCCGCGTGGACGTGCCTCAGGACTTCTTCAAAGAGCAGGTCGCACGCACGGGCCACAACCCAAGCCGCGCGCCAATCTGCGTTGGCCAGATCTTCCTGCCACGTACAGACCTTTCTGCTCAGGAAGCTGCCCGTACAATCGTGGAAGCAGAAATCCTGAAATACGGTTTCTACATTTACGGCTGGCGTCAGCCGCCTATCGACCCAAGCATTATCGGTCAGAAGGCGAATGACACACGTCCGGAAATTGAGCAGGTCCTCTTCTATGACGCGCAGGACCGTTCACGCGCCGATCTGGAGCGTGCGCTTTACATCTGCCGTCGTCGGATTGAACGCCGCGCGCGAGAAGCCGCTATCCCGAGCTTCTATGTCTGCTCTCTGTCTCAGCGGAACCTGATCTATAAAGGCATGTTCCTTGCCGAAGACATCGACAATTTCTATCCGGACCTTAAAGACGAACGTTTCGTTTCTGCTGTCTGTATTTATCACCAGCGCTACTCCACAAACACCTTCCCGCAATGGTGGCTGGCCCAGCCATTCCGTATGCTCGCGCACAATGGTGAGATCAACACGGTTCGCGGCAACGAGAACTGGATGAAATCACACGAAATCCGCATGGTTGCGGATGCGTTTGAAGGTCACGAGAACGACCTCAAGCCTGTTATCTCAGCCGGCGCGTCTGACTCCGCCTCTCTCGATGCTGTCTTCGAAATGCTGGTCAAGGCGGGCCGTTCTGCCCCGATGGCGAAAGCGCTTCTCATGCCGGAAGCCTGGTCGAAGCGTGACAGCGTCATGGCGGACGAGCATGCAGCGCTCTACTCTTACGCTAACTCCGTGATGGAGCCTTGGGATGGCCCCGCTGCGATTGCCGCCTTTGACGGTCGCTGGGCGATTGCCGGCCTTGACCGTAACGGTCTGCGCCCGATGCGTTACGCCCTCACACGTGACAACATTCTGGCTGTCGGCTCTGAATCTGGCATGTGCCCGCTCGACGAAGAAGAAATCGTCAAGAAGGGCCGTGTGCGTCCGGGCGGCATGATTGCTGCGGACATTGAAGAGCACAAATTCTACGAGCACAAAGAGATCGTCTCCAAGCTCGCAGCCAAGCACCCGTATCTGGAATGGCTTGAAAACGTCAAAGAACTCGAGCCTATGATCGGCCCGGGCGAAGAACCTGTAGCCTATGGCGCGGACGAACTACGCCGTCGCAAGCTCGCTGCCGGCTTCACTATGGAAGACATGGAGCTCATCCTCGCGCCTATGGTCGAGGATGGCAAAGAAGCTATCGGCTCAATGGGCGATGACGCGCCTCCAGCGGTCATTTCCGACACGTATCGTCCGCTGTCTCACTTTTTCCGCCAGAACTTCTCTCAGGTGACAAACCCGCCAATCGACCCGCTTCGGGAAGATCGCGTGATGTCCCTGAAAACACGCTTCAAAAACCTCGGCAACATTCTGGCCTCCGACGCGACACAAACCGATGTGTTCATTCTGGAAAGCCCGGTTCTGTCGAACGGTATGTATAAGCGTTTCCGCGAGATGATGGGCGACCGCGTCTGCGAGATCGACTGTACATTCGCTCCGCCACTGGCAAATGCCTACAATGGTGACAGCCTGCGTGCCTGCCTCGATCGCATCCAACAGGAAGCTGAAGACGCTGTGCGTTCCGGCCATGAGCACATCGTCCTTACCGACGAATTTCAGGGTCAGGACAAGATCGCAGCGCCAATGATCCTCGCAGCCAGCGCGGTTCAGTCTCACCTTGTAAAGCAAGGTCTGCGCTCTTTCTGCTCGATCACGGTCCGTTCGGCCGAGTGTCTCGACACGCACTATTTCGCAGTGCTCGTCGGCTGTGGCGCAACATGTGTCAACGCTTACCTTGCGCAGGATTGTATCGCAGAACGCCACGCCAAAGGTCTGTTCGGCAACCTGTCTCTTAACGAGTGTGTGCGCCGTCAGAAGAATGCGATTGAAGGCGGCCTTCTGAAGATCCTCTCAAAAATGGGTATCTCGGTCATCTCGTCATATCGTGGCGGTTACAACTTCGAAGCGCTGGGCCTTTCCCGTTCGCTCGTCGCTGAATACTTCCCGGGCATGACAAGCCGTATCTCAGGTATTGGTCTCGGCGGTCTTGAGAAGAAAGCTATTGAAATCCACAACAAGGCATATGATGAAGACGTCATCTCCCTGCCGATTGGTGGTTTCTACCGCATCCGTCGCAATGGCGAGCGTCACGCGCTTGATGGCAAGCTGATCCACCAGCTCCAGTCCGCGTGCGACACCGGCTCTTATGCCCGCTATAAGACATTCTCTCAGGCGCTGCGCGATCAGGACCCGATCCAGCTTCGTGACCTTCTGGACTTCAAACCAGCAGAACGCTCTGTTCCGCTCGACGAGGTTCAGTCCATCAACGAAATCCGCAAGCGCTTCCTGACACCGGGCATGTCGCTTGGTGCGCTCTCTCCGGAAGCACACGGCGCGCTCAACATCGCCATGAACCGTATCGGCGCGAAGTCGGTTTCCGGTGAAGGCGGCGAGGACCGCGACCGCTACAAACCGCTTCCGAACGGTGACAACCCGAACTCTGCAGTGAAGCAGGTTGCTTCCGGTCGCTTCGGTGTGACCGCTGAATACCTGAACCAGTGCCGCGAAATCGAGATTAAAGTCGCTCAGGGCGCTAAACCGGGTGAAGGTGGCCAGCTTCCGGGCTTCAAAGTCACCGAGATGATTGCACGTTTCCGGAATTCTACGCCGGGCGTGACACTGATCTCACCTCCGCCGCACCACGACATCTACTCGATCGAGGACCTTGCTCAGCTCATTTATGACCTGAAGCAGATCAACCCGATCGCTCGTGTCTGCGTGAAGCTGGTTGCCCGCTCAGGTGTCGGCACAATTGCAGCAGGCGTGGCGAAAGCGAAAGCAGACGTCATCCTGATCGCTGGCAATAATGGCGGCACAGGCGCCTCCCCTCAGACGTCGATCAAATTCGCAGGTCTGCCATGGGAAATGGGTCTCGCTGAAGCACACCAGGTTCTGTCGCTCAACAATCTGCGCGATCAGGTCACCCTGCGTACAGATGGTGGCCTGCGCACAGGCCGTGACATCGTCATGGCAGCTATGCTGGGCGCTGAGGAATACGGCATTGGTACACTCTCGCTCGTCGCGATGGGCTGTATCATGGTTCGCCAGTGTCACTCCAACACCTGCCCTGTCGGCGTGTGTACACAGCGTGACGACCTTCGCGAGAAGTTCACCGGCACACCGGACAAGGTTGTGAACCTGATGAGCTTCATCGCTGAAGAAGTCCGTGAAATCCTCGCTGACCTCGGCTTTACAAGCCTTGATGAAGTGATCGGCCGTACAGACCTCCTGTCTCAGGTGTCTCGCGGCGCGGCTCACCTTGATGACCTCGACCTGAACCCGCTTCTGGTTAAAGTCGAGCAGGACAAGCCAATCAGCTACAAGCCGAACCACCGCAACGAAGTTGCCGAAACGCTCGATCACCAGATTCTGCGTGACGCGCAGCCATTCTTCGAGCGCGGCGAGAAAATGCAGCTGGCTTACGGCGTGAAAAACGTAATGCGCGCCATCGGCACGCGTGCGTCTTCGGAAATCGTTCGCCAGTTCGGCAATGATGCGATCCCGGCTAACCGCCTCTGGATCTCGCTTCGTGGCTCTGCGGGCCAGTCTCTTGGCGCATTTGCTGTCAAAGGCCTCACCCTCGAAGTCACCGGCGACTCCAACGACTATGTCGGCAAGGGCCTGTCCGGCGCGACCATCATTCTGAAGCCGTTCTCCCACCTCTCTACAGAGGCCGCGACGAACACCATTATCGGCAATACCTGCCTTTACGGTGCGACGTCGGGCAATCTCTATGCCGCTGGTCAGGCGGCTGAACGTTTCGCGGTTCGTAACTCCGGCGCTGCAGCGGTCATTGAGGGTTGCGGCTCTAACGGCTGCGAATATATGACGGGCGGCAAGGTCGCGATCCTCGGTGAAGTTGGCGATAACTTCGGCGCGGGTATGTCTGGCGGCATGGCGTTCATCTACGATCCGGACAACAACTTCGCGAACGTTGTGAACCCGGATTCAGTCGGCTGGTATCGTGTTCAGTCTTCACACTGGGAAGGCGTTCTCAAGAAGATGATCCAGAACCATCTGAAGCGCACGGACTCACGCCGCGCCATGACCATTCTCGATCAGTGGGAAACAGAGCTACCACACTTCTGGCAGATCGTTCCACACGAGATGAAGGACCGTCTGGATCAACCGATTTCAGAGACTGCGGCAGCCTGACGAACCTCCGGCTGACTGCACCCTCCGGCGAGCCCCAATATTTCGCCGGACCCTTGAGTAGAGTGCCCCTACCCCGGCTCTGTTTGCCCACAGAGCCGGGGTTTTCAATTTCCGTCCATCGCATAGCAAAAGCCCCGGAAGAGCGAACTCATCCGGGGCTTTTGAAAGACTTTACGTCTTATGAGGTGCTCGCCTTATGCGGCAGCTTTCTCATTCACGCCCGTTTCGGCGATCATGGTCATGCGCTTGTCGCCACCCATTGTGTCATCAAGACACTTATAAAGGGCACGGGCCTCATTCTGTTCACCGAGGCGGCGAGCAAAGGCTGCACTTGAGCCGTAACCGGCCATCGCATAGTGCGCCATGCGCTGGTACTGAGTGATAATCACAGCGTCCTGTACTTCGCTGTTTTCGAAGTCCGCTTCAATGCCGTGCGCTTTTGCCTCTTTTACGAGACCTTCCATGCCATTGCAGAACTCGCCCTTCGGGTCGGCATTATAGCTTTTCAGAATATCCGCGACGATTTCCTTACCGTCCTGAATACCTTTCACGCCGTCATTGAGCGCCTGTTTCAGGTTCGGGTCTGTTGCGTGTTCCGCCAGCTTGCGCGTGGCTTTTTCCGCCTGATTGTTCGCGCTGTAAATGTCCTGAAGCTGGTCGATATATACGTCTCTCAGTGTTGCAAGAGCCATGGGTGTCTCTCCTTTCAATTGGCGGGCACGTTCATCGCGCCTCTTCAACAAACCAACGGAAAGCCCCCACTCCATGTTCCGAAAAAATTCGGTGCGTGCTAGGAATCCCCTATGACACTGGATGAGTATAACGCCTTCTGCGACAGCCTTCCGCACACCACACATGTGGTGCAATGGGGTGGCTCCCACGTCTGGAAAATCGGCGGGAAAGTCTTTGCGATTGGCGGCGCAGACGCGCAAAACCAACTCGACCGGTGCTCGTTCAAAATCTCCCGCATGGGCTTTGATATTCTGAAAGAACAGCCCGGCCTGCAGGGCGCGCCGCATCTTGCCTCGCGCGGCATGAGCTGGATTCAGCGCACAACCGACGAGACCATGTCAGACGAGGAACTCCTCAGCTATATCCGCGACAGCTATACAATTGTCGGGCGCGGCCTGACGAAAAAGCTGCAGCGTGAACTGGGCCTGCTGAGTGAATGACACGTCCCCATAAAAGCCACACTTTCACCACTACAACAGGCCGGTCAAAAGGCTAGAGATGATGCCCATCCTGATTATGTCTAGTCCGCTCTTCTATGGACGCTCTATTACATGACGTATCATATATTTAAGTCACTCTGTCTTGCTCTCGCGCTTATGCCTGTCGCGGCCTGCGCAGAGGACGCGCCAACTCACTGCGCACGTGAAACCGTTTATGACGCGCCTTTCGTCATTTGCCGGTTTGATCAGAGCGCGGACATTCGCCTGTTCCTCGCCGCGCCCAGCGGCGAACCGTATGGCCATTTTGAACGACTTGAAGAAGCGCTCAATGCAGAGGGCGAGACACTCGCCTTTGCGATGAATGGCGGCATGTATCAGGAGGATCGCACGCCGGTCGGCCTTTACATAGAGGATGGCGAACAGGCCCAACAGCTGATGACCCGCGAAGGGCCGGGCAATTTCGGCATGCTGCCGAATGGCGTTTTATATATAGACGCATCTGGCGCGCACGTTCTGGAAAGCCTCGCCTACCGCACGCTTGCGCCCGAAGCGATTTACGCCACCCAATCAGGTCCCATGCTGATCATTGATGGCGAATATCACCCCTCGCTCAATCCGGCGGGCACGTCGCTCAAACGCCGCAATGGCGTCGGCGTCAACGAAGAGACCGGCGAAGTCGTTTTCGTAATCTCAGACACGTTCGTGAACTTTTACACCTTTGCCCGGGTATTCCGGGATCATCTGGGCGCGCCCAACGCGCTATACCTCGACGGCACGATCTCACACGTTTATGCACCTGAGCTATCACGCAATGAGCAAGGCCTACGCATGGGGCCAATCATTGGCGTCATCGAAAACGCAGAAGAGTAGGCATGACAGATACGATCACGATTGGCAGCCGCTTTAACGGGCCGCCGGGCTCAGGCAATGGCGGTTATTCAGGTGGACTGCTGGCCAAGGAAATGCAGACCTCCGGCGCTGTGCTTGTCCAGCTGCGTGCGCCGCCTCCGCTCGATACGCCACTGAGCGTAGTCACGTCAGATGACGGTCTTGATGCCATGCTCGGCGAATCGCTCATCATCAAAGCCCGCCCGGCTGATCCTCTGAGCGCCGCGCCTGAAGCGCCAGCTCAAAGCCTTGCCGCGAAAGGCCCTGAAACCTTCAACTCGGTTGAAGACCATGTCTTTCCGGCGTGTTTCGTCTGCGGGCCACTGCGCGAACGAGGCGACGGGCTCTGCCTCTTCACCGGCCGGCTTGAAGGCTATGATGGTGTTGGTGATCTCTGGATGCCAGACGAAAACTTCTGCGATGAGGAAGGCCGCGTCTGTGATGAATTTCTCTGGGCCGCGCTTGATTGCCCGGGCGCCTTTGCGATTGGTAATCAGAAGAATCCGATGGTGCTTGGCCAGATGACGGCGCAGATACACGAGCGCCCGAAAGCCGGTGAGACGCTGACCGTTGCCGGCTGGCTCAACTTTCATGACGGACGCAAACATGGCGCAGGCACAGCCATTTACCGCGCCGACGGTACATGCCTTGCCCAGTCCGAGCAGATATGGATTGAACTGAAACCCAAAACCGCCTGATTGCAGCCAGTCGCGCTCAGAAAAGGCTTTCACCACACGCCCATTCTCCGTAAAGAGGGGCAAATCCCACCTGCCAATACAGGGGCACTCAGATGAAATTCTTTGTCGACACAGCTGAAATTGACGAAATCAAAGCCCTTCTGGAAACCGGCCTTCTGGACGGCGTCACGACCAACCCGTCGCTGATCGCAAAATCTGGCCGCAACATTCTCGAAGTTCTGAAAGAAATCTGCGCACTGGTTCCGGGTCCTGTTTCCGGCGAGGTCACAACGACTGTTGCCGCTGACATGATTGCAGAAGGCAAGAAGCTCGCAGAGATCGCTGACAATCTCGTAGTGAAGCTGCCGCTTACATTTGACGGCATCAAAGCCTGCTACGCGCTAAGCCAGGAAGGCATCAAGACGAACGTCACGCTGTGCTTCTCTTCTGCGCAGGCGCTTCTGGCGGCAAAGGCTGGCGCGACATACATCTCACCATTCGTTGGCCGTCTTGATGACATCGCGCAGGACGGCATGGGCCTGATCTCTGACATTTGTCAGGTCTACTCCATGTATCCGGACATCCACACAGAGGTTCTGGTCGCGTCTATCCGCAACCCGATTCACCTGATGGAAGCTGCAAAAATGGGCGCTGATGTTGCGACCATTCCGCCAAAAGTCATTCACCAGCTCTTCAAGCATCCGCTGACAGATGCCGGCCTTGAGGCATTCATGAAAGACGTCGCATCGACCAAACAATCCATTCTGTGATACGTCATATAAATTGATTAGAATAAAAGCGCAGGCGTCACGGTCTGCGCTTTTTCTTTGTCTTACGTGAAGACGCCAAACGCAGTTACAAGGTTCTTTCGGGCGCCAGCAAACAACTTTCGTCGCTGAGCAATGACATCGCCCGTGCACTCCAGAACTCATACCTTCACGACCACCTTCCCGCGCGCAGCACCGGCACCAACCTTTGCTATCGCCTCATCACAACGCTCCAATGGGAACACGTCATCGAGCAAAGGCTTTAACTCCCCGGAAACAGCGCGGCGCGCGATGTCAGCAGTTACATCGGCGCTCGAAGGAACTGCGAGAACGCCAATCTGCCGCCCTCCAGCCCTATAAAAGAAGGAACCTCCCATCAGGCTAAGCAGAGTAGAGACTGAACCGCCTACGGCCTGATAGCGACCACTCTCCGCAAGCGCCCTGGCAACTGTCTGCGCTGAGCGCGTCGCCACCAGATCCAGAATCAGATCCCATTTCTGTCCCGTTCCTGCGAAATCCGTCGTCTCGTAGTCAATCACCTGATCAGCGCCGAGGTGAGTGAGATAATCCAGCTTGTCACCTCGATCCACGCACGTCACGATCGCGCCTCGTGCTTTGGCCAGATGCAGAGCTATTGGCCCGGCACCTCCGCCTGCACCATTGATGAGAAAACGCACACCGTTTTCGGCACCAGCCACGCCCGCGAGAGCTATCCCGCCCGACTGAGGCAGGGCGGCCGCCACCTCGTCAGACAATTCTAATGGCACGCGGTTGCAATAAGCTGCTTTAACAATGGCATATTCAGCAAAACCGCCACGCGTCATAACAAAATCGCCCATGACCCTTTCGCCAGTTTTCCAACCCTCAACACCCTCCCCCAGAGCGTCGATCTCACCGACGATGTCAGACCCGAGAACGCTGCGCCACGGCCGAACAAAGCCCCCAGCCAGTCGCGCATAAAACGGGCTTCCGGTCAGAAACTCCCAGTCAGACAGGTTCACTCCACAGGTTGAAACCCGAACCCGAACCTCGCCTTTTCCAGGTGAGGGGCGCGGCACCGTCAGCAGCTCAAGCCGTTCAACACCTCCATAGCCAGACTGGACCCATGCACGCATATCCCGCTGCGGCGGCATAGACATCGCTTTAGCCAATCGCATACCAGATACAGCCCACCGCTGTCGCCAGCATAACAAGCGCGGTCAGGAGCGTTCCGGCAGAACGGCCCCATTCAAGCCCTTTGACCAGGCTAATTCCCATGG
>QGCY01000062.1_pt1 | contig 29140 bp, 25 predicted proteins | sample 4708041 | NCBI WGS metagenome assembly QGCY01 (sample SAMN08941164, study PRJNA450518) | Sediment metagenome, whole genome shotgun sequencing project. | biome: grassland soil; feature: grassland; material: soil; isolation source: soil 14 days enrichment with methanethiol and mixed carbon source ... | reverse complement strand
CTCGCATCTGGTCTGATCCTCTACGGCGCCTCGCTTGTGTACGGTTTCTCTGGTTCGACCAACTATGACGCTATTGCGCAGGCCGAGTTCGGTATTGGTCTCGTGTTCGGTCTCGTACTGCTGATTACCGGTCTTGCGTTCAAAGTATCTGCGGCGCCACTGCACGTCTGGACGCCGGACGTATATGAAGGTGCGCCGACACCGGTTGTCGCTTTCTTCGCCTCTGCGCCAAAGCTTGCGTCTATGGTTGTCTTTGCGACGATCTTGTTCGAGGCCTTCGGAAACGCAATTGACCAGTGGCAGGATGTCATCTTGATTATCTCTGGTGCATCGATGCTGATCGGTGCCTTTGGTGCGCTGCGCCAGACAAATCTGAAACGCCTGTTTGCATACTCTTCTATCGGCAATATGGGCTATGCGCTTATTGCGCTCGCCGCTGGTGAAGAAATCGGCGGGCCAGCTCTGCTCGTCTATATGGTGATTTATGCGCTGTCGCAGCTCGGCATCTTTGGTGTGCTTCTGTCCATGCGCCGTCGAGGCGGCATGGTGGAAGATATCTCCGAGCTTTCAGGACTTTCGTCCACAATGCCTTGGCTCGCAGTCTGCATGACTGCTCTGGTGTTCTCTGTGGCGGGTATTCCTCCACTGGGTGGCTTCTTCGGTAAACTGGTTGTGTTCCAGGCTGGTGTTGAAGCGGGGCTTTGGCCAATCGTGATTATCGGCGTGATCGCGTCAGTCGTTTCGCTCGGCTACTATCTCCGCATCATCATGATCATGTGGGGCGGCGACAAGCTTGCACCGTTTGAAAACATGTCCGGTACTGTCGGCATCACGGTGAGTGCAGCCACTATCCTTGCTTTCCCGGTTTTCACCGTAGTTATCGGTTGGATGATGTCACTCGCCGGTGGCAGCTTCTCGCTCGGTTAAGCGCCAGTGTTTCAGCTGAATGCTCTGGCGAATGCCTGGTCAGTTGAATGGTATGATGAAATCGACAGCACTTCTGCTCTTGCTGGGCGACGTGCTGTTGACGGCGTTCAGGAACCTGTCTGGTTTGCGGCTAAAGCGCAGACAGCTGGCCGGGGACGCCTTGGGCGCAAGTGGATATCCGAAACCGGAAATCTCTACACGACTGCTCTCATCCCGATTGATGGCTTGTCTCCTGCAGTTGCTGGCGTTTCGCTGAGTATCGGGCTAGCTGTCAGGGATATGGTCATCGAGCTCAGTCAGGGACGGCTCATTCCGGGCCTTAAATGGCCCAATGACGTGCGCATCGACGGGGCCAAGCTCAGTGGTATCCTGCTCGAAAGCGGAAGATCGTCTCAGACCAGACAATTCTGGCTGTCTATTGGTATCGGAATAAACCTCGCCTTTGCGCCGGATATTCCTGACTATGCAACCGTCAGTCTGGCAGAGGTTTTACCTGATATTGCTGTAGCCCCTGAAACTGCACTTTTGGTACTTGATGGGTGTTTACGTAGACGCCTTACGCAATTCTCTGAGTTCGGCATGTCTTCGGTAATTGATGACTGGATGAAGGCGACAGACCAGATTGGTGCAATTTGCCGCTCAAAACTTGGCGATCAAACCATAGAAGGTGAGTTTTGCGGGCTGGACGAGCACGGTCATATGTGTCTGAACACCTCGATCGGCGAGGTCGTCTCGATCACGGCCGGTGATGTTGAGCTTGTGAAGGAACGCTGAGCCATGCTTTTGGCGATCGATGTCGGCAACACGAACACAGTTTTCGGGCTTCACGACGGCGAGTCGTGGGTCGCACAGTGGCGGAGCGCAACTGATAGCACAAAGACGGCCGACGACTATGCGGTATGGCTTACGCAACTCTGCCGTATGGATGGTATTCCGTTTGGCGATCTGGATGCCTGCATTATTTCTTCGGTTGTTCCACAGGCTCGTTTTAATTTCCGTAATCTGGCGCGTCGCTATCTGGATATCGAGCCAATGTTTATTGGCGAATCTTCGGTTGAGTTAGGCGTACCAATCAGGATATCCCGACCGGAGCAGGTCGGTGCCGACCGTCTTGTGAACGCCGTCGGCGCACATGCGCAACATGAAGGTGCTCTGATCGTAGTGGATAGCGGCACGGCGACGACGTTTGACATTGTTGGCGCTGATGGCGGTTTTGAAGGCGGGATCATTTCTCCCGGCATAAACCTCTCCATGCGTGCCCTTCATGACGCCGCTGCCAGCCTGCCGCGCATCGCAATTCAAAGACCGCCCCAGGTGATCGGACAGGACACGGTATCTGCAATGCAGTCCGGTATCTTCCTCGGTTATCTTGATCTGATTGATGGTCTTATCCGTAGGATTAAGGCAGAGTACAAAGAACCGATGACGGTGATTGGAACAGGCGGTGTTGCATCACTATTTGAAGGTGAGAGCGAAGAGATCGATATCTACGATCCCGATGTCACAATCCGTGGCCTACTTGAGATTTACCGCCGGAATAAAAAATAGAACGTATGACAGATAAAGCAGAACTCCTGTTCCTGCCGCTTGGCGGTTGCAACGAAATTGGAATGAACCTCAACGCCTACGCTTACGGTCCGATGCATGACCGGCGCTGGATTATTGTGGATATGGGCGTGTCGTTTGGCGACCTCAGAACGCCCGGCGTCGATGTCATTATTCCAGACCCAGGCTTCATTGAAGAGCAGCGAGATAACATTGAAGCGATTTTCCTTACGCACGCGCATGAGGATCATATCGGTGCCGTCGGGCATCTCTGGCATCGCTTCCAGAAGCCGATGTACGCAACGCCGTTCACCGCGGAATTGATTCGGCACAAGCTCAATGACGCAGGCGTAATCGACAAAGCAAAGCTCAATGTTGTCCCGCTCGGTGGCAAGGTAAAAGCTGGCCCCTTCGAGGTGGAGTACGTCACGCTTACACATTCTATTCCCGAACCGAACGGTCTCGCGATCAAAACGCCCGCAGGCACAATTCTTCACACTGGTGACTGGAAAATTGACCCAGATCCGCAGATTGGTGCACCGTTTGATTCTACTGTCCTTGAAAAGATGGGTGATGAAGGTGTTCTCGCCATGGTCTGTGACTCGACCAATGTGTTCGAAGAAGGTGAAGCCGGATCAGAAGGTAGTTGCCGTGATGAACTGGTCGACCTGATCGGAGAGCAGACGGGGAGGGTAGCGGTTACCGCTTTCGCGTCGAACGTTGCGCGTGTTGAGAGCATTGTGCGCGCCGCCGAGGCGAATGGACGTCATGTCTGCCTTGTAGGCCGATCCATGCATCGGATTACAGCAGCCGCAAAAGCGGTTGGTATGCTGGCAGATTGTGCTGAGTTCGTTGATGAGAAAGAAGCGGGCTATCTGCCTCCAGAAGCTATTCTTTACCTTTGCACGGGGTCTCAAGGTGAGCCACGCGCTGCGCTTTCTCGTATCGCACAAGGTAACCACCCACACGTAACTCTGAATAAGGGCGATACGGTTGTTTTCTCGTCGCGCGTGATTCCAGGTAACGAGCGTGGGATCTTTGATCTGCAGAACGCGCTCGCGGAAAAGGGCGTGAAGCTCATTACAGATCGTATGCGGCACATTCACGTTTCAGGTCACCCGTGCCGCGACGAACTGCGCCGGATGTATTCATGGGTGCGTCCTCGCATCTCTGTGCCTGTGCACGGCGAGCGTCGTCACATCCTCGAACATGCCGACTACGCGAAGTCGCTACAGGTGTCTGAGGCGGTAACGCCGAAGAATGGCGACGTCATTCGACTGGCACCAGGGCGTGCAAAGATTGTCGATGAGGTACCGACCGGTCGTCTTCTTCTCGACGGCAATCGTCTCATTCCGGAAAACGCTCAGGGTATTCAGGAGCGGCGCCGGCTTTCATTCGCAGGCCATGTCACCGTTGCCGTTTGTTTTGATGACAACGCGGACATCATCGACGGCCCGGAAGTGTTTGTCCGGGGCTATTCAGAGCCAGATGGACGGACGCTCGACGAAACGATTGATGCGTTCGATGAGGCCGCGGAAAATGCGATAGATGGTCTCAAGCGTAAAGCGAGGCTTGACGATGAAACGGTCGAGCGTTCACTTATCCGCGCGCTGCGCAAGGTAGGCGAGCGTGAGCTTGGAAAACGTCCGCTGATCGATGTTTCGATCCTGCGGGAATAATCAACAGACTGAAAGCGGGAAACATGATCGGTCCACTCAACCATGTAGGCGTTGCGGTTCCTTCCATTGAGGAAGCGGCGCAAACCTACCGTGAACTGTATGGCGTAACGGACATCACCGAGCCAGGCGAAATGCCTTCGCAAGGTGTACGTTTCTGTTTTGTGAATCTTCCAAACAGCCAGATCGAGCTGATTGAGCCGTTGGGTGACGATTCTCCGATCCTGAGCTTTCTCAAGAAGAACCCCAAGGGGGGGCAGCACCATGTGTGTTTCGAAGTCGAAGACATTCATGAAGCCAAGCGTGAAATGGAAGCTAAGGGCGCGACAGTTCTGAACGAGCCGCGCATTGGTGCGCACGGAACGCCTATCATCTTTGTTCATCCGAAAAACTCGAATGGCGTGCTGATCGAGCTGATGGAAACGCCGAAACACTAATGGGTATTTTTTCTGCTTCCGTCGTCTTTCTGATTTCATGGTGGATGGTCTTTCTGGCTGTCTTGCCAATTGGCGTGCGCGGCCAGCATGAAGACTATGTGCCGGACGACGGAACAGAGCCGGGGGCGCCTCAGGCCGCGAACCTTTGGAAGAAAGCCATATGGGCGACTATCGGTGCCGCCGTGGTTACGGTGATTGGCTTTATTATCGCGATCAGCGGAATTCTCCCTGAACCGGATCGTATCTGGTAGAAGCTGATTGCGCGCGACTCATACGGGCGTTAGATCAGCATGATCTTCTTTTACAGCGAATGGCATCATGAAGCTTTCTAACTATTTCCTGCCTGTTCTCAAGGAAACTCCAGCCGAAGCGACGATCTTGTCGCACCAGTACATGCTTCGGGCGGGTATGATCCGCCAGAACGGCGCGGGCATTTACAGCTGGCTGCCGTTGGGTTTGAAGGTGCTCCGTAAGATCGAGACGATCGTGCGTGAGGAGATGGATCGCGCAGGCGCCGTGGAAATGCTGATGCCGACGATCCAGCAAGCCGAGCTCTGGCAGGAAAGCGGTCGTTATGACGACTACGGTAAAGAGATGCTGCGTATCACCGACCGTCATGATCGTGAAATGCTCTTTGGTCCGACCAATGAGGAAATGATTACCGACATTTTCAGGTCGTATGTTCGTAGCTACAAGCAGCTGCCCCTGAACCTGTATCACATCCAATGGAAGTTCCGTGACGAAATCCGTCCGCGCTTTGGCGTGATGCGTGGTCGTGAGTTTCTGATGAAAGACGCTTATTCCTTCGACATCGATGCTGACGCGGCCCGCCGGTCCTATCAGAAGATGTTTTGCGCTTATCTGAACACGTTCGACCGTCTCGGCCTGACTGCTGTGCCTATGAAGGCGGACACTGGCCCTATCGGCGGCGATCTAAGTCACGAATTTATCATTCTCGCGGAAACTGGCGAAAGCGAAGTGTTCCTTGATAAGGCGCTTCTTGATGTCCCTGCGCCGGGTATTGATTTCGATTTTGATGGTGACCTTACAACTGAAATCGACAAGCGTACTCAGTATTACGCAGCAACCGACGAAATGCATGATGTAGCCGAGTTCGAAGCTGTTCCAGAAGACCGGCGCGTATCCGCTCGCGGTATCGAAGTCGGTCATATCTTCTTCTTTGGCGACAAATACTCTTCGCCGATGAAAGCAGAGATCATGAACGCGGAAGGTAAGAGCGTTCCGGTTCAAATGGGCTCTTACGGTGTTGGTGTGTCGCGTCTGGTTGGCGGCATTATCGAAGCGTCTCACGATGACAAAGGCATAATCTGGCCGAAGTCTGTAGCGCCTTTCGACGTCGGCATCGTAACTGTGAAGGCCAAGTCTGAAGAAATTCAGGCAGCTGGTTCAGACGCATATGCACAGCTTCAGAATGCTGGTTTAGATCCTTTGTATGATGATCGTGATGCCAGCCCCGGCGTAAAGCTCTCTTCAATGGAACTGATTGGCATTCCATACGTCTTAGTCATCGGTCCGAAGGGACTGGAAAAAGGCGTGGTGGAGTTAAAGACGCGCGCGACGGGAGAATCTGAAGAAATGTCACTCGAAGCGGCCATCAATAAACTGAAAGCGGTAGCGTGAGCTCCGTAGCTCCCGAAGCACTCAAAGACAGACCGTTTGGTTATTACGAACGGTCGCTCGCGTTCCGATATATCCGCGCTCGTCGTGAGCACGGCGGTGTGGCTATTGTTTCCATTCTGTCTCTCGTCGGTATTGCCCTCGCAGTTGCTGCGTTGATTATTGTCATGTCAATCATGAACGGGTTCCGAGCCGAGCTAATTGATCGTGTTCTAGGAAACTCGGGACATATCCGCGTTTATTCCGGACAGAACCTTGCAACTGAGATCGACGATCTGATCATCCAGCTTGAAGCGAGAGATGACGTTCGCAGCGCTGTGCCGATCGTTGAGGGAGCCGTTCTGGCTTCTTCCGATGCTGTCGCGCGTGGTGCCTATGTGCGGGGTATCAGTCCCAGCGATACTGATGCGTTTGAGTTTCTTCAAGGTGATCTTTACCGCGGAAGTATGGAAACCTTTGGTGACGGACGTTTTGGCGGCGACGACATTATCATTTCAGAACGACTGGCACGCTCTCTATATGTGACGGCAGGTGATTCACTCACGCTTATCGCTCCCGAAGGCGCTGCGACTATGGGCGGCGTCATTCCGAGACGTAAAGTATACAACATTGCGGGGGTGTTTGAGGTTTTCTCGGGAAACGCAAACCCGCTCGACGACTCGCTGATCATTATGCCGTTGGAACAGGCTCAGCTCTTTTTTAATTCGCGTGATCGCTATCCGATTGTCGAGCTGAAGATTAACGACCCGCAGGATGTTGATGTCGTGCTTCAAACGCTACAGAGGGAAATCCTTCCGAGAGGCATGCTTACGCAATCTTGGAAAGAGTTGTACCGCGGCATTGTAGGCGCGCTGGAGGTCGAGCGCAGCATGATGCGGATGATTTTCGCGGTCCTGATTACCATCACCGCCTTGAACATTATTACCGGCATTGTGATGCTCGTGAAAAACAAGGCGCGCGACGTCGCTATTTTGCGTACGATGGGCGCAAGCCGCAGCACGATACTTCGTGTCTTCCTGATGATTGGCGGAATTCTTGGTGTATCCGGTCTGGTGCTCGGTCTGACGTTGGGTCTGCTCTTTTGCTTCAATATCGAGCCAATTCAAGACTTCCTGAATATGTTGACAGGCAACGCAATCTGGAATCCAGATGTTTACGGTCTGCCTTACATTCCTGCGCTAATCGATTGGTCTGAAGTCGGTTTTGCGTCAGCTTATGCATTTCTGGTTTCGATAGTCGTGTCCGTGCTCCCAGCATGGAACGCTGCAAAGCTCGACCCCGTCGAAGCACTGAGATCGGAGTAGAGCTATGAGCGTTGTATTGCAGCTTTCCTCTGTGGTGAGGACTTACCGGACGGGCGAAAACGCCGTTGATGTTCTTAAAGGTATCAACCTTGAACTAAGGCGTGGTGAGCTTGTGGGGCTTGTAGGGCCTTCCGGCTCTGGAAAGTCGACGCTTCTGCACACCGCAGGCCTCTTAGAGAAGCCCGACGAAGGATCTGTGCTTCTCGATGGCGAAGATTGTTTGAAGCTGAATGATCGCCAGCGGACACTCATGCGTCGCACGCGCCTTGGGTTTGTCTATCAGTTCCACCATCTGCTTCCGGAGTTTAATGCGATCGATAATGTCGCAGCTCCACTTTACCTCTCAGGCGTTCATAGGAATGTGGCCCGTGAGCGTGCCGTGGAATTGTTGGAAAAGATGGGGCTTGGTCATAGGCTGAACCATCAGCCGATGGAGATGTCTGGCGGTGAGCAGCAGCGGGTCGCAATTGCGCGTGCTTTGTCGAACCGACCGAAGATTCTGATTGCCGACGAACCAACTGGTAACCTTGACACAAAAACAACGGAAAGCGTGTTTCAGCAGTTGATTGAAACCGGCAGGACTGAAGGTCTAGCCATGCTGATCGCAACCCACAACCTCGCACTGACCCAATATATGGACCGTGTACTGACCCTCGAGGATGGAAAACTCACAACTTTCGAACCTGCTAAGGCTTCTGGCTGAGACCGTTTTCTTCCATGATGGTTGAAGGTCAGGAAGATTATGATGTCAGAAAGCTATAAAACTCCGCGCTTTGTTCACCTCGGTGTACGTTCTTCTTTCTCTCTTCTGGAGAGTATGATTACGTCCGGTGCGCTGAAGTCCTGGGCTGAAGGCAATCTAGTCTCCGCCGTTGGCGTAACCGATCACAACAATCTTTTCGGCGCGCTTGAGATTTCCGAATATCTGGCAGGGGTTGGGGTGCAGCCTATTGTTGGCGTCGCTTTTGATGTGCTGCCGGCACTGCATGACGCTCAACCCTATAAACTGACAATCTATGCCAAAGATGAGACGGGCTATGAACGTCTTATGGAAATAGCCTCGGCTGCTTACCTTGAAAGCGTGGATGGCGTTCCGGTTCTGAAAGAACATCACGCCTTCGAAAAGACGGAAGGGCTGATCGCGCTTTCTGGGGGCGCGTATGGCGAGGCGGGGCAAGCGGCTTGCCGCGGCAAGTATGATCAGGTTTTGTCCTCTCTTAAGCGACTGGCCGATGCCTATCCTGACCGTTGTTACGTCGATATTCAGCGTCATGACGAACCTGAAGAAATTCAGAGCGAGCCAATGCTCATTGAAGCTGCGTATGAGCTTGGGCTGCCGCTTGTGGCCATTCAGGATGCAAGATTTCTGAAACGGGAAGACCATGCGGCTCATGATGCGCTCATGTGTATTCGCAACGGTAGCTATATTGGGCAGACCGAGCGCTACCGGATCTCGGAAGACCATTATCTGAAGTCTTCCGATGAAATGGAGGCGCTCTTCGCCGACATTCCTGAGGCTATTGAGAACACTATCGTCCTCGCACAGAGGTGCGCTGTACGTCCTCGTCTCAGAAACCCGATTCTCCCGCACTTCGATGGCGGGTTTGGTCGGAGCGAAGCAGATGAGCTTCGCGCGCAGGCGAATGAAGGTCTTGAACGGCGCCTTGCAGAAGTTGAAAAAATGTACGGGACACGAGAGGATTATCAGGAGCGTCTCGATTATGAGCTCGGCATCATCGAAAATATGGGCTTTCCGGGCTACTTCTTGATCGTATCTGACTTCATTAAATGGGCTAAAGAGCACGATATTCCCGTTGGGCCGGGTCGTGGTTCAGGCGCTGGTTCTCTGGTTGCCTGGGTGCTGCTCATTACCGACCTCGACCCGCTTCGTTTTGGGCTGCTCTTCGAGCGCTTCCTAAACCCTGAACGTGTCTCCATGCCTGACTTTGACGTCGACTTCTGTCAGGAGCGCCGCGGCGAAGTCATCCGCTATGTGCGTGACAAATATGGTGAAGCCAGCGTCGCATCCATTATCACGTTCGGTACGCTTCAGGCGAAGGCTGTGGTGCGTGATGTCGGGCGCGTGATGCAAATGCCTTACGGGCAGGTGGATCGACTGTCGAAGCTGATCCCGTTCAATCCGGCAAAGCCGCCGAAACTGAAAGATGCGATTGCTGACGAGCCGAAGTTTGATGAGGAAAAAGATCGCGATCCTCTGGTCGGCGAGATGCTGGAAAAAGCGCTCTCGCTTGAAGGGCTTTACAGGAACTGCGGCACGCACGCTGCCGGTGTCGTTATCGGTGACCGATCACTCGTTCAGTTGACGCCGCTTTTCCGAGATCCACGGTCCGACCTGCCGGCGACCCAGCTAAATATGAAATGGGCTGAGCAGGCCGGCCTTGTGAAGTTCGACTTTCTTGGCCTGAAAACGCTGACCGTCATCCACCGCGCGCTCAAATTCCTGAATGAGACGGAAACTTCGATGCCGAAGGCTTGGCGCGCATATGACGACGAGTCGACCTATCAGTTGATGTCGGTAGGTGACACTCTGGGCGTGTTTCAGCTTGAGGGGCAGGGTATGCGTGATACCCTGAAGAAAGTGCAGCCTGGCTCAATGGAAGACGTGATCGCGATCATTTCTCTATATCGTCCGGGCCCGATGGATAACATTCCGCAGTTCGTAGACGTTAAGTTCGGACGTGTAGATGCGGATTATTATCACCCGCTTCTGAAACCGATCCTTGAAGAGACATACGGCGTCCCGGTCTATCAGGAACAGGTTATGCGTATGGCGCAGGAGCTTGCGGGCTACTCGCTTGGTGAAGCGGATATGCTTCGCCGCGCTATGGGTAAGAAAAAAGTCGAGGAGATGCTCAAGCAGCGTAAACGCTTCACCGAAGGTGCTGCTGAGAAGGACGTTCCGGAGAAGCAGGCCAGCCATATCTTCGATGTTATGGAGAAGTTTGCAGGGTACGGCTTCAACAAATCTCACGCAGCTGCGTATGCCGCGATTTCTTATCAGACAGGTTACCTGAAAGCGAACCATCCGATCGAATTTCTGGCGGCTTCAATGAGCCTTGATATCCAGAACACTGACAAGCTCGCGGCGTTTTTCCAGGAAGCCAAGCGTCTGGATATCACAGTGCAGGCGCCAGATATCAATCTGAGCAATCCGGATTTCGATGTTCGCGATGGCGCAATCATCTACGCTCTCGGCGCGATTAAGGGCGTGGGCATGGAAGCAATGAAGCATGTGTGCGAAATCCGCAAGGAGCGACCGTTTGATAGTCTTCATGATTTTGCAGAGCGCGTTGATCCACGTCTGATCAACAGAAAATGTCTCGAGTCGCTCGCAAAATCGGGTGCCTTTGACTCGTTGGAACCAAATCGGGCGCGTGCGCTGGCGGCTGTCGATGTTCTGGTCGCTACGGCTTCGTCAGCGGCAGATGACCGTGCCGCAAATCAGAATAGTCTGTTCGGAGATGATAAATCCCAGACACGGGCGCCAATTCTGAAAGTTCCTGCGTGGAGCTCGACCCAGCTTCTGGACCATGAGTTCAAGGCAGTCGGCTTCTACCTCAGCGGACACCCGCTTGACGGACTGCTCCTCGCCGGTGCCAGAGACAGGATTACCTTCGCCATGGATATCCAGACGGCAGCCCGTGAGAAAGGTGCTCTGGAAATGATGGGGATCGTGCGGGCCAAGAATGAACGACCAGCTCAGGCTGGCGGTAAGTTCGCATGGGTCACATTCTCGGATCCTACCGGCGAGTTTGAAGCTATGGTGCCGCCAGAAACCCTGACGGAGATTCGCGACGTTATCGAGACGGGCGCGTCTGTGGTTGTTCGAATCCGTCCTCGTGTTAAAGACGACGAGATACGCCTAACGGTCGATGGTGCAATCCCGCTTGAAAAGGCGGCTCTTGGTGCGCCTAAGGGGCTTATTGTAAGTCTCCTTCCAGGAACGGACCCCGCGACCTTTGTTGAGGTGTCAAAACACCTTGTGAATCTGAGCACGCATGAACGCGGCGAACTTCGTGTGGAGGTCCCAATTTCGGGTAACCGGATTGCACTGGTATGCCTGCCCGGGAAGTATGCTGTAGGCACCGCCGCGGCTCAGGCCCTGAAGTCTGCCCCGGGTGTTCGCGCCGTACGTGAACTTGCTGCGTAATCGCGGGTTGCCAGAACGCCTAAACTCTGTATAAGCCACGCCTATTCCGACACGCGGGCAGCACTTTCGTGCATCCGGTGCTGGGTCATGTGACCCGGCTATGCCTGCGGCGGCTAACCGGATAGGAGAAAATCGAAATGGCACTGCCTGAATTCACTATGGCTCAGCTCCTCGAAGCTGGCGTACACTTTGGTCACCAAACTCACCGCTGGAACCCTAAGATGAAGAAATTCATCTACGGTGAGCGTAGCCATATTCACATCATCGACCTTTCTAAAACTGTGCCGCTTTTTCACCAAGCGCTCGTAAAGGTTCGTGACACTGTAGCTAAAGGTGGTCGTGTACTCTTCGTTGGTACAAAACGTCAGGCGGCTGATCCTGTTGCCGAAGCAGCACAACGTTGCGCTCAGTATTACATGAACCACCGTTGGCTCGGCGGTACGCTGACGAACTGGCAGACTGTTGCTCACTCAATCAAACGCCTCAAAGAGCTTACAGCTCTTCTTTCTGAAGGCGGCAACGTTTCTGGTCTGACGAAAAAAGAACTTCTCAACCGTGAGCGCGAGCGCGAAAAGCTCGAACGCGCACTCGGTGGTATTCAGGACATGGGCGACCTGCCTGACCTGATGTTCGTAATCGATACGAACAAAGAACAAATTGCGATTAAAGAAGCTAAAAAGCTCGGCATTCCTGTCATCGCTGTTGTCGATACGAACTGCGACCCAGACGACGTTGATTTCCCATTCCCGGGCAACGACGACGCGGCTCGTGCAATCTCGCTCTATGCGAACCTGATTGCCGACGCAGTGCTCGACGGTCTTGCTGAGTCTACTGCGGGTCTCGGTATCGACCTTGGCGAGTCCGAAGACCTCACAGACGTTGCTGCAGCTGACCTCGCTGCTGCTGAGTCTGGCGAAGCAACTGAATAATCACTGACGCTTAGTAACCCCTAAGATAAAGGCAAATTTGACATGGCTCAGATTACCGCTGCATTGGTCAAAGACCTGCGCGAAAAAACTGGCGCGGGCATGATGGATGCCAAAAAAGCGCTCGTAGAGAATGACGGTAACGTTGAAGCGGCTATCGACTGGCTGCGTGCGAAAGGTCTCTCTAAAGCCGCGAAGAAAGCTGACCGCGTCGCAGCTGACGGCCTGGTTGCTGCCGTCGTTTCTGCAGATAAGAAGACTGGCGTCCTCGTCGAGCTGAACGCTGAGACTGACTTCGTTGCGCGTAATGAAGGCTTCCAGAAATCGCTGGTTGGTTTCGCTGAAGCTGCACTCACAACAGATGGCACATCAGAAGCTCTTCTGTCTGCGCCAGCTGTCGAAGGTGAAGGCACGATCTCTGATCAGATCACGCGCCTGATCGCAACAATCGGCGAGAACATCACGCTCCGCCGCGTTGAAAAGCTTGGGTCGCCTGAAGGTGTAGTCACGAACTACATCCACGGTGCAGCTGCTGACGGCCTTGGCCGTATCGGTGTTCTCGTAGCTCTCAAGGGCGAAGCGTCTGCGGACGAACTCGCTGAAGCTGGTCGCAAAGTTGCAATGCACATCGCAGCAACGAGCCCGGCAGCTGCGACAACTGATGATCTGGACCCGGAACTGGTTGCGCGCGAAAAGCAGGTTCTCACCGAGCAGGCTCGCGAGTCTGGCAAGCCGGACAACGTGATTGAAAAGATGATCGTTGGTCGTCTGCAAAAGTTCTACAAAGAAGTGGTGCTCGTTGAGCAGCAGTTCGTAATGAACCCGGACGAAACAGTTGCTCAGTTCCTAGCATCTCAGAAAGCTGAACTCGTTGGCTTCAAGCGTGTGACGCTTGGTGAAGGCATCGAGAAAGAAGAGTCTGATTTCGCTGCTGAAGTAGCTGCAGCGACTAAAGGCTAGCTAATACGTCTGGATTGGTTTTACCGAATCCGGCAAAGCTATCTGATGTTGCCAAAGGAGCCGAACATATGAACGAGACAACAGAAACTTCTCGATCAGATTTTCGGTACGAAAGGGTTCTCCTGAAAATTTCAGGAGAGGCCCTGATGGGCGACACAGGCTTCGGCATCGATATGGCGACCTGTGACAGGTTCGCCAGAGGGATTGCAGCGTCGGTCAAGGCCGGCGCTGAAATCTGTCTGGTTATCGGTGGCGGAAATATCTTCCGTGGCTTGGCAGGCGCGGCTCAGGGAATGGAGCGCGCTCAGGCAGACCACATGGGCATGCTGGCGACCGTTATGAACGCGCTCGCAATGCAGTCCGCGCTCGAAGCGATTGGCGTGCCGACACGCGTTCAATCTGCCATCCCCATGCATACAGTGTGTGAGCCGTTCATTCGCCGCAAAGCAATCCGCCATATGGAAAAAGGCCGGATCGTTATATTTGCTGCGGGTACCGGCAACCCTTACTTCACGACAGACACAGGCGCTGCCCTTCGAGCTGCTGAGATGGGGTGTGACGCTATGCTGAAGGGGACGCAGGTTGATGGCGTGTACTCAGCAGATCCGAAAAAAGAGCCTGATGCTGATCGGTACGATGAACTGACGTACCAGGATGTCTTGGCGCGAGATCTTCGTGTCATGGACGCTTCCGCTGTAAGCCTGTTACGTGATAGCAATATTCCAATCGTGGTTTTCAACCTTCATGAAGAAGGTTCTCTGCATAACGTTTTGACGGGGCAGGGTGTTTGCACGGTTATTTCGAATACCTAAGGGTAGGAACATGTCAGAAGAATATGATGAAAAGGCGCTGAAAAAGCGCATGGAGAAAGCACTTGAAGCTCTCTCAACCGAATTTGGTGGCCTGCGCACGGGCCGAGCCTCTGCCAGCCTGCTCGATAACATCACGGTCATGGCATACGGTGCGCAGACGCCGTTGAACCAGATCGGTTCTGTTTCAGTTCCTGAACCACGTATGCTCGCGGTTAACGTCTGGGACAAGGTGAATGTAGGTGCTGCTGACCGTGCTATTCGTGACTCTGGTCTTGGTCTCAATCCGGTTGTCGACGGTACAAACCTTCGTATTCCAATTCCTCCGTTGAACGAAGAACGTCGCGCGGAACTCGCGAAGATTGCTGGCAAGTACGCTGAGCAAGCGCGTATCAGCGTTCGTAACGTGCGTCGCGACGGCATGGATTCTCTGAAGAAGATGCAAAAAGCTGGCGACATCAGCGAAGACGAACAGAAGGTCTTTTCTGAGGATGTGCAAAAGCTGACCGATCAGTACATTAAGCGCGTCGATGAAGCCCTGAAGGCCAAAGAAGAAGAGATCATGCAGGTATAATACCCTGTATGACGGGTATTATGGCTTCTCCTGATGCTTCCGGACCCAAACACATTGCCATCATTATGGATGGCAATGGACGCTGGGCGAAACAGCGCGGGCTGCCGCGTCAACTAGGGCATGAGCGCGGGGTAGAAGCGCTTCGTCGTACAGTGGAAGCCTGTCGAAATCTCGATCTTGAACACCTGACGGTATTTTCGTTTTCGTCAGAAAACTGGAAGCGCCCGGCCGAAGAGGTTTCGTCTCTTTTCGCGCTCTTGCGATTATATGTCCGCCAGGATTTGAATAAACTCGCAAAAGACGGTGTGCGTGTGCGCGTTCTTGGCTCTAGACATGGGCTGCCTGACGACATTCTCTCGCTCATCGAAATGGCTGAAGAAAAGACGAGCCACAATACCCGTTTTCAGCTCAACATCGCCTTCAACTATGGCGCGCGAGACGAGATTGTAGAAGCGGCCAAAGCGCTCGCAAGAGACGTTGAAGCAGGCCGCATAAGCGCCGCCGACATTGATTCTGATGCCTTTGCATCGCGGCTTTGGTTTTCGGGTGTTCCCGATCCTGATCTTCTGATCCGGACCAGCGGAGAGTTCCGCCTGAGCAATTTCCTCCTCTGGCAGATCGCTTATAGCGAAATGATGTTTGTGGATTGTCTCTGGCCGGACTTTTCCGAAACAGAGTTGATCGATGCCATTAATGCTTACAAGTCGCGAGAACGCAGATTTGGCGGCCTGACGGTGGACGGGCTGCAATCGGAATGAATACGTCAGATCCTCGTCGCGGAGATACACTTTCGCTGAGGGTAATTTCTGCAGCTCTGATGATTCCTGCCGGATTATTCGTGGTTTGGTTTGGTGGTGTCGTCCTGCTCGCTGCCGGATTGCTGTGTTCAGCACTCATGTGGCGCGAAGTCTGGAATGTCACAACCAAAAGGGCGCTCAACTGGTCGGCATATATGGTCGGTGCGGGTGTGCTGATCTCAATTTCGCTGGCGTATTATCAATTTCTGCCTTCCACCGCGGTTGCGGTCATATTCTGCATTGTTGCGTATGTACTTCTCAAAATGTCCGGAGTGTCGTCTGCGATCTGGCTGGTAGCAGGCGGGCTTATTATCGGGCTGGCTGTATATGGTCTGCTCGAATTGAGAGGGCAGAGCGACGGGCGACTATATCTGACACTGATTGTGATGAGTGCCGTATGGATCACGGATATCGCGGCCTATTTTGCGGGCCGAGGTTTTGGTGGTCCGCAACTTGCGCCGCGCAATAGCCCGAACAAAACCTGGTCCGGTGCTGCCGGCGCTGTCATTTGCACGATTCTGTTTGGTGCTTTGTCTGCAGGTATCATGCAAGGCCATTTGCTTAACTGGATAATCTATATCAGCCTGGTGAGTGCTATTGCTCAATTAGGCGATCTGGCCGAGTCCCGCTGGAAACGGACATTCGGTGTAAAGGATTCTGGTGCCATCATTCCCGGTCATGGCGGAATTCTGGACCGGCTTGATTCTTTTTCGGCGGTGCTGGTTGCGCACGCCATCGCTTTCAGTATTGATCCCTCCTTTCCGGAGCATGCGCTAGGATTGGGCAGATAATGAAAGTAACAATTCTGGGGTCTACCGGATCCATCGGTGTTTCCACCCTTGATGTGATTTCTTATGCGAATTCCGTTGGTGACCGGGCGTTTGAAGTTGACGCGTTGATCGGTGGTCGCAACGCGTCTCTCCTCATTGAACAAGCTAAGGCGTTTCGTCCGAACACGGTCGTGATTCAGGATGAGAGCCAGTTTTCAACTGTGAAGTCAGCCCTCGCTGATCTTGATATAGAGGTCGCGTCCGGCGATGCGGCGGTTATAGAAGCGGCGTCGCGCCCAGTAGACAAGGTCATGGCCTCAATATCGGGTACCTGTGGGCTATTGCCAACAATGGCCGCAATTGATTCTGGCGCTGACGTCCTGCTTGCAAACAAAGAAACGATGGTTTGCGCCGGACCGATCATGAAGGCGCGCGCAGTGGCGTCGGGCTCGAAAATTATCCCCGTTGATTCTGAACACAATGCTATCCTGCAATGCCTCGATGGGTCTCAAAAAGTCGAACAGTTCACGTTGACTGCGTCGGGCGGGCCGTTCGGTGATGCAAGTCTGGATATCATTCGTGCGGCGACACCAGAGCAGGCGCTCGCCCACCCAAATTGGGCTATGGGTGCGAAAAACTCCCTCGATAGTGCGACGATGATGAACAAAGGCCTTGAGCTTATCGAGGCGGTTTATTTGTTCGATATTCCCCAGTCTCAGATTGATGTTCTGGTTCATCCTCAGTCGATTATACATTCCATGGTGGCCTATGCAGACGGCTCTGTAATCGCTCAGATGGGCACGCCTGATATGAAGACGCCTATTGCATATGCGCTCGGGCTTCCTGGGCGTGTTCGTACAGATGTGAAGCGACTCAATCTCGCCGAGCTTGCACGACTTGATTTCCGGATGCCGGATAATGAACGGTTTCCAGCCCTGAACCTGGCACGGCAGGCATCCGATGCCGGTCTCATTGGGACGTGCGTCTTCAACGCTGCTAATGAGTATGCCGGAAAAGCATTCCTCAATGGGGAATGCGGTTTTCTGGATATCTCTGCGCATGTAGAGTATTCCCTGCATAGGGCACTGGACAGGCAGAGCTCGGAAATGCCACACAATGTTTCGACTGTGGACGATGCATTACAGGTCACCGAAATCGTTCGGACCTGGGTTGAAGAGCGTCTGAAGAACTAAAACGGGAAATCGATCACTTTATGTCGCTTTTGCTTCAAAGCCTTCTCTATCCTGTGATGTTTGTGATCGTGATCTCAATTGTGATCGTGATCCATGAGCTCGGCCATTACTGGGCCGGCAGATATTTCGGCGCAGCTGTTGAATCCTTCTCCATGGGCTTTGGGAAATCAGTTTACGAAAAAACCGACAAGAACAATACACGTTGGCGCCTTAACTGGCTGCCACTTGGTGGTTTTGTGAATTTCGTTGCAGAGGATGGTCTGATCGAGAATGGCGGAGACGTGGAGCGCGATGGCCGGAATTTGCCTCCTGAAAAGCAACCCAAGGGCCGCCCCTTTACTGATTTAAGCGCTGGCGCACGAATCATCGTAGCGCTCGCAGGACCATTTGCAAATTTCATCCTGGCGATTGGAATCTTTGCCGTTATCGGAATGGTTTTGGGCGACCCGGTTCAACGTCTTTCAGTCCATTCTGTATTTGAAGATTCAGTTGCCGAGGAGGCTGGGCTCCAGCCGGGCGATATTTTTGTGGCCGTGAATGGGCGCGCTGCGGATCGTCAAAAGGTTATCCTCGAAGAGATAAAAATGTCTGCGAACGATGAAGTGGACATTGAAGTGCTCCGAGGTGTGGAAACTGTTCATATTACACTGACGCCTAGGCGTGAAACGCTGCAGAACGAACTCGGGATCACCGAACGCACTGGATATATCGGGGTGGAACTCGCGCGCCAGATCGTGGATCGAAATCATCTTAATCCGGTTGCTGCAGTTGGGTACGGTGTGTCCGAAACGTTTTCAACGATCAGTTCGTCCGTGAATATGCTTGGACGCATCGTCACGGGACGGGAATCGCTGCAGCAGTTGTCTGGTCCGGTAGGTATTGCGAGCGTAGCGGGAAACATGGCGCGTGCAACGCTTGAAGCCGAACAGGTCGGTCTGGGTACGCGGCTCTACATGCTGTTGATGAGTAACCTGCAGCTCATTGCATTTATTTCTGTAGCGGTTGGTTTCTTCAACCTTCTGCCTCTACCGATTCTCGATGGTGGTGTGGTGGTCATCAACACTTACGAAGCCGTAACTGGGAAAGGGCTCTCAGAAGAGCTACTGCTGAAGTCAAAGTTCGTAACTCTCTTATTTCTTGCCGTATTGGCAATTTTCATCACTCTTGGTGATTTTGAAGAGGCTGGACTTCTTGAGGTTTTTCGCGGGTTGTAGTTTGTACTCTCGGGGCATGTTGATTTGATAGGAACGGGTAAGTCATGCGGTCAATTTTAGCCAGCGCAGTCGCGCTCTCTTCCATTATCGCTGGTGCGACCTTTTCTGGTGGTCTGCTGGCGCCGGAAGCGCATGCTCAAGCGGCAAGTTCAGACCTAATTCGCCGCGTCGTTGTTCAGGGCAATGAACGTATCGAAGCGCGCACCATCGAATCCTATTTACTTCTGGAGCCGGGGCAGCCTTTTGATCCGGAACGTGTGGACCTGTCGCTCAAAACCTTGTTCGAAACCGGTCTTTTCGCGGACGTCGTAATTGCGCGCGATGGCGACAATCTGATCGTTCAGGTCGTTGAGAATCCGATCATCAACCAGGTAATTTTTGAAGGAAATCGCGCGCACGACGATGAAAAGCTCAGTGAAGAAATACAGGCTGCACCACGCGGGGTATTCACTGCGGCGCGTGTTCAGGCGGACGTTCAGAGAATTCTTGAGGTGTACCGCCGCTCAGGTCGTTTTTCCGTCGATGTGACGCCCAACTACGTGCCGCTCGATCAGAACCGTGTTGATCTGATCTTCGAAATTACCGAGGGACCCGTAACGGGTGTTCGCTCGATCAACTTTATCGGAAATGAAGAGTATTCAGACCGTCGTCTCCGTAGCGAGATTGTGACCCGACAGTCGCGTTTCTGGCGCTTCTTTAGTTCCAACGACAACTATGATCCTGACCGCCTAGAGTATGACCGCGAGCTTCTCCGTCAGTTCTATGCAAACCAGGGTTACGCTGATTTCCGGGTCGTTTCCGCCGTTGCTGAACTGACACCTGATCAGGAAGACTTCTACATCACTTTCACAATCGATGAGGGTGAGCAGTACGACTTCGGTGAAATCACGGTTGAAACCGCGCTCGACAAACTGAATTCAGATACGCTGGAAGCGATTATTCCGATTCGTGAAGGTACGCTGTTCCGCGGCGATCTGATCGAAGACACGGTGGATTCTCTGACCTTCGCTGCAGGTATAGCCGGCTATGCCTTTGTAGATGTTCGCCCGCGTATCGAACGCGACCCTGAAACACGTAAAGTGAACATTGTCTTCTCCATCGATGAAGGTCCACGCGTCTATATTGAGCGGATCAACATCGTGGGCAACACACGTACGCTCGACCGGGTTATTCGTCGCGAAATGCGTATTTCCGAGGGTGATGCCTTCAACCGGGTTCTGATTGACCAGTCTCGGAACCGTATCCGTCGTCTTGGCTTCTTTGAAGATGTTGAGATTGAGGAAAATCCAGGTTCTCTTCCAGACCGTACTGAAGTTGATGTACGCGTTACCGAAGGGCCTACAGGTGAAGTGTCTTTTGCTGCTGGTTTCTCGTCAGTAGATTCCTTTCTCCTGGATCTCAATTTTACCGAGCGGAACTGGCGCGGTCGAGGTCAGTATGTTTCTAGCCGGATTCAAACGAGCTCGCGGCAACAAACTATTGATTTTAGATTTACAGAACCACGCTTCCTCGACCGAGATCTAGTCGCGGGACTGGATGTCTTCTCGACGCGTACAGACTTCCTCGACATTGCTGACTACGAAACGCAGACGGTCGGAGGCAGCGGACGTATCGGCTTCCCTCTGACAGACCGCATGAATATGAATCTGCGCTACACTTTGCGTCAGGACGATGTTCAAATTCGTGATCGAGACATTGTGATAGATGGTAACGGTCGGATTGTTCGTGATCCAAATTTCCCATTTTTTATTGTCTCGGTAGATCCGATCCCGGCAAACGTTCCAACTGGTGGTCAGATTGTAGATCAGTGTGATCTGTCTAACCTGGACCGCACATCATTGTGCCGTCAGGAGCGTACCGACCTGTCTTCCATTATTGGCTATAGCTTCAGTTGGGATCGTCGCAACGACCCAATTCGTCCAACGCGCGGGTTCGACCTTGGATTTAGCCAAGAGGTCGCGGGTTTTGGTGGTGATGTTTTTTATGTGAAGACAGAAGGCGCGGCGACATTCTATCGTGGTATCTGGAGAGATGTTATTGCATCGCTGCGGTTTAGCGGTGGTTATGTTTCGGCCTTTAACGACGACGATCTTCGTATCAACAACCGCTTCTTCCGCGGCGGCAACACATTCCGTGGCTTTGATGTCGCTGGTTTGGGGCCACGTGATGTTATCATCGATATGGACACGGCAGGTAACGTGACGAACATTCGTCGTGCAAGCAATCAAAGTTCTCTTGGTGGCAAAATGTTTGCCATCGGTACGCTCGAACTCGCAGTCCCGAATTTCCTCCCCGAAGAATATGGCATTCGTACGTCCCTCTTCACTGAATTCGGTACAGTCGGTCTTCTTGATGAAGCGGATCGCACTGACGAGCAGGTGTTTGAAGTTACTGATGCGAATGGTGACGTAACAGGTTACCAAATTCTGCGTACTGAGGATGAAGCATCTCTAAGGGCGGCTGCGGGGGTCAGTGTATTCTGGGATTCGCCTTTCGGACCTATCCGGTTCGACTTCTCCCAGATCCTAGCAAGTGAAGAGTATGATCGTACGGAAACATTCCGTTTCAGCACGTCTACTCAATTCTAAAGGTAAAAAGGTTTAGTCCATGTTTAAGCTCAAATCGGCTATGAAGGCCTTCGGTATTGCAATTGCGATCGCCGTTGTTGCTCCACTGGCTACCGCACAAACCGTACTGGTTCTGGATCCGGCTCGTGTTGTTCGTGACAGTGCTGGCGGACAGGACCTGTATAGCAAAGTTGAAGAAATCGGATCAGCTATGCAGGCAGAACTCGCGCCTCAGCAACAAGCACTTCAAACTGAACGCGATTCGCTAGACGCGCAGACAGCTGGACTGTCACGTGAGCAGGTTGAAAGTAATCCGGCTCTGCTTCAGCAGGTTCAGTCTTATTCTCGACGCCTACAACAGCACATGGCGACAACTGAGCGCCGCTCCCAGGAATTGCAGCAAACAGAAGCACAAGCGCTTCAGATTCTGGGAGAGCGGATGCGTGCGGCCGTCGAAAGCATCCGAACCAGTCGAAATGCCGATATCGTGCTGAACGGCCAGGGCGTTTATCAGGTATCTCCGAACGCAGATATTACCGATGCTGTTATTGAAGAGCTTAACCGTACATCACCGACTGTTCCAGTGACACGCGTAACGCTGCCAGATCAATCTGCCGCTCCGGCTCAATAGACTGACAGCATCAGATGCATGACCTGCGTTTCTATCACACGCTGAGGGAGTTAACCGTAGCTGATGTTGCGGTCCTCACAGGTGGTGATATCAGCGGCGACGGTAATCAGGAACTCATAACAATCGCTCCGGCTGACAAAGCAACAGCCGGAGTTTTATCATTCTTTGCATCTGGAAAGGTCGAAGCTCTGGAGCAAAATGATCTCTATGGCGCCTGCATTACGACCGAAAAACTCGCTGACGCGTTACCGTCGTCGCTTACGTTCATATTGGTGAGAAACCCGCAAAAAGCCTTTGTTCAGGCAGTAAATGCCTTCCTGAGGCAGCGAACCATTATGGACACAGGATCAGGGCTCGGCGCTGCCAGCATAGCTGATGATGCCCGCCTTCATCCCACCGCGATTATAAGTGATGGCGCTGAGATCGGTGAAGGAACTGAAATAGGGCCTCATTCGGTTGTAGGTCCTGGTGTGCGTATCGGACGTAACTGTAGCATCGGCGCTAACGTCGTGATCGAGGCAGCGCTTATCGGAAATAACGTCACGATCAAATCCAATACAGTATTGGGCGGATCGGGTTTTGGCCTGTTTCCTGATGATCAGGGACTGAGCGCAATCCCTCATTTTGGTCGAGTCGTTATCCAGGACGGTGTCGGCATCGGTTCCAACGTATGCATTGACCGCGGCGCGTTTGAGGACACCGTAGTGGGTGAAAACAGCAAACTGGATAATCTTGTCCATATAGGTCACAACGTGCATATGGGGCGAAACAGCTTGATGGCCGCCTTTGGCGGCGTGTCAGGGTCTGTTAAAATAGGCGACTGGGTACAAATGGGTGGGCGTGTTGGCTTGAGTGATCATGTCTCTATCGGAGATCACGCAAAGCTCGCAGCGAATTCGGCAGTACTCAAATCTGTACCGGCTGGTGAAATTTGGGGCGGAGCTCCAGCGCAGCCGATTAAGCAGTTTTGGCGTGAAGTCGCCTGGCTTAGCCTCAACGCTAAAAAGAAAAACAAAAAGGACTAGCCGTGATGGCTGACATCCATGAAACCGCGATTATCGCGGATGGTGCAAGGATCCACGAAAGTGCGCGCATCGGGCCATACTGCACGGTGGGGCCTCATGCCAAAATTCATGAGAATGTATCGCTTCACTCATTTGTGGTCGTTGAGGGCGATACCGAGATTCATTCGGGCTGCGAACTTTATCCATCTGTTACTGTTGGAATGAAGCCTCAGATTTTGGGCGTGAAGGACGATGTTTACCGATGTGTTATTGGTGCGGGTACAGTGCTTAGAGAGAACGTCACTGTGCACGGTGCAACGCCGGGCACAGGAGATGCAACACGCCTTGGTGAAAATTGCTTCTTGATGGTCAATTCACACATCGGTCATGATGCTCAGCTCGGCAGCAAATGCGTTCTGGCTCCAAACTCAATGGTCGGCGGACATGCGCATCTCGGCGACCAAGTCTGGATGGGCGGGGGCGCCGCTATCCATCAGAATTCCTGGGTTGGCGATCACGCCTTCATCGCCGCTGGTTGTATGCTGACCGGTGATGTTATTCCGTACGCTGTTGCTGAGGGCACTGAATCGAAGCTGGCGACACTAAATGCAATAGGACTGACACGTCGTGGTTTCTCTCGTGCGGACCTTAAATCGATCCGACAAGTTTACCATCATCTGTTCCTCGGGGACGAGGGCACGTTCAAAGAGCGTCTTTCAACTGTCCGGGAAAAATTCGCTGGTGAGGAAGCTGCCTTAAAGATCGTGGATTTTGTGGATCATCCACGCTCTGGCAGAAAGCTCTGTACTGCGTAAGGAGAGGTCATGTCTCTAGCACTTGTCGCGGGGCAGGGCGATGTGCCTCGCATGATAGCCGAGCACCATAAAGACGCCGGGAATGCACCTTTCATTATCGTACTCAAAGGGTTCGAGAGCGACTGGGTCCGGGGGTTTGATCATGAAATCTGTGGAATTGCGGAGATCGGCAAAGTCCTATCTACGCTTCGCGCCAAGGGCTGTGAAACTGTATCGTTTATAGGAAACGTCAAACGACCGGATTTTTCTTCTCTGAAGCCGGACTTAAAAGGCGTATCGCTGCTTCCGAAAATTATATCAGCGGCACGGCGCGGTGATGATGCCCTCCTGAATTCGATTGTCGCTATCTTTGAATCGGAGGGATTTAAAGTTATTGGCGCGCACGAATTGTTGGACGGCCTGACACAGCCTGCGGGCGTGTTAAATAGCGTGGCTGTTACAGATTCTGAAAAGGCCGATATTCAGGAAGCATATCGGGTTGCAGGCGCTATCGGCGATCTGGATATCGGTCAGGGCGCGGTAGTTTGTGGTGGTCTTGTGCTTGCGGTGGAAGCGCAAGAGGGAACGGACGAAATGCTGCTGCGCGTCGCAAGGTTGCCCGTAGAAATTCGTGGAACGGAAGATGAGCGCAAAGGTGCTTTGCTAAAGCGACCAAAACCGATGCAGGATAAGCGGGTTGATATGCCTACCATCGGACCGTCTACGGTATCTAAGGCAGCTGACGCAGGATTAAAGGTTATTGCCGCTGTTGAACATTCGGCGCTTTGGGTTGAAGTCGAGAAACTGAAATCGCTTGCCGACGCGGTAGGCATATCGTTGGTATCGCTGCGTGAAAATGGTGACTGGCCGTGAGCTGTGACCTGATCTTCGTGTCAGCGGAACCGTCTGGCGATGATCTTTCCGTCGCAGTCATCCAGTCTTTGCGAGACAAGCTGCCGGACTTAGAAATAAAGGCGATCGGGGGTAGTGCTCTCGACTCTGTTGATTTGTCTTCACCGCTGGATGTTTCCCCACTTTCAGTTCTCGGATTGTTCGAAGGTCTGAAGGTGTATCCTCAGGTCGTGAAACTTGCCGATGCTTCAGTCGACTTCATTATAGACAATGCTCCTAAAGCCGTTGTGCTCGTTGACTCATGGGGATTTATGTTGCGCGTCGCACAGAGGCTGAAGAAGCGGGCGCCACATATCAAACTGATTAAATTGGTTGGCCCTCAAGTGTGGGCGACGCGACCCGGCCGCGCGAAGACACTGGCTAAGCTTGTAGATCACTTACTCTGCATCCATGACATGGAAGTTCCGTATTATGAGCCATTTGGCTTACCTTGCACGGTTATCGGAAACCCTGCATTGGATCGGCTTGAAGCGGGGGACGGCGAGGCTTACCGGAGCCAGCTTGGACTAGCTGAAGATCAACGCTTGTTGTTGATCTTGCCGGGTAGCAGAAAATCCGAAATTTCTAGGACGGCCCCAACGCTAGCGGATGCTGCGAAACGGCTTGTCGAGCGGTTCGGGCATAGCCTGAAGCCGGTGGTTTTGGTGTCCAAGTCTGTCGCAGAACTTGTTCATAGCGGAAATCTCAGCTGGCCAGGTGATACGCATTTCGAGACTAACGTTGAAGCAAAAGCCGACTTGATGTCCGCAGCTGACGTGGCGCTCGCTTGCTCGGGTACCGTCACCACTGAACTGGCGTCTCAAGGGTGTTCCATGGTCGTTGCTTATCGCATGGGGCCGTTGACGTGGTTCCTCGCCGACAAGTTTCTGTATCAACCCGACTACGCGACGCTCTTCAATATTGCTGCCGATAAGGAGGTCGCGCCCGAATTCTTGCAGGACCAGCTGACCGCTAGAAACCTGTCTGACGCTGCTGGCGAGCTCCTCACGAATGATCAGAAGCGTGCAAGTCAAATTCACGAACAATTTGAGGCGCTGGAGCGAATGGGCCTAGGCGGCAAACCGGCTCCCGAGATAGCCGCAGATACGTTGATTGAATTGCTGAAATAAAAAACGCTCCCCTTGGGGAGCGTTTATGTTTGAATATGTCCTGCGGGTTATCGCTGGGACACTGGCTTGTAATCGCGTTCTGTTGCGCCTGTGTAGATCTGACGTGGCCGGCCGATACGCTGTGTCGGGTCCGTCGTCATTTCTTCCCACTGTGCAATCCAGCCAACTGTACGCGCCAGTGCGAAGAGAACAGTATACATTTCGACCGGGAAGCCGAGAGCGTTCAGAGTGATGCCGGAATAGAAGTCGATGTTCGGGTAGAGCTTTTTCTCAACGAAGTACTCGTCTTCAAGCGCGATCTTCTCCAGTTCCATAGCAACCTGCAAAAGCGGTTCGTCACGTTTGTCGAGTTCATCCAGAACTTCGTGACATGTCTTCTGCATGACCTTCGCACGCGGGTCATAGTTTTTGTAAACGCGGTGCCCGAAGCCCATCAGGCGGAACGGATCGTTTTTATCCTTCGCGCGGCGGACGAACTCAGGAATGCGGTCAACCGAGCCGATTTCACGCAGCATGTTGAGCGCAGCTTCGTTGGCACCGCCATGGCTTGGTCCCCACAGGCATGCAATGCCAGCGGCGATACAAGCGAATGGGTTAGCACCTGAAGAGCCTGCGAGACGGACCGTCGATGTGGACGCGTTTTGCTCATGGTCCGCGTGCAGGATGAAGATTTTGTCCATAGCTTTTGCAAGCACAGGGTTCACTTCATAGTCTTCTGCAGGAACAGCAAAGCACATGCGCAGGAAGTTCTCAGAATAGCTGAGGTCGTTGCGTGGGCTGATGAATGGCTGGCCTACGGAGTATTTGTACGCGCGCGCCGCAATCGTCGGCATTTTTGCGATCAGACGGTGTGTCGCGATCATGCGTTGCATCGGATCGTTGATGTCAGTGGAGTCGTGATAGAAGGCAGAAAGTGCGCCTACTGTGCCCACCATAACAGCCATTGGGTGAGCGTCGCGGCGATAGCCTTCAAAGAACCGATCCAGCTGTGTATGCAGCATGGTGTGATGCGTGATGGTGTGAGTGTAATCGTCGAGCTCAGCCTTGCTTGGGAGTTCACCATTCAGGAGAAGGTAACAGGTTTCAAGGAAGCTTGAATTGTCTGCCAGTTGGTCGATCGGGTAACCGCGATACAGGAGAACGCCGTTGTCACCGTCGATATAAGTGATCTGGGATTCACAGCTGGCTGTAGACGTGAAGCCAGGGTCAAGCGTGAACATGCCTGTCTGGGCATAGAGTGATTTCACATCAATGACATCTGGTCCAACGGATCCGGACAGCACAGGCAATTCGAGAGTTTTATCTCCCACATTGAGTGTGGCCGATCCGCTAGGTTTCGTCTTGTTTTCCATCAATATGCCCTCTTTCAGATATTTGTATTCATCAATTCCAGAACATCATCTATCCGCCCAATGCTTTCGGCTTTTCCAAGCCAGAAGAGTATCAGGTGTAGATCCGGCGCCGGCAGGCCTCCGGTAAGTGCTGTTCTGAGTTGGGGACCAACTTGCCCAAGAGACAGTTCACGTGTGTCGCAGAACTGCCGAATCAAGGTTTCAAGCTGATCACTTGTCCAGGTTTCTTCGTCGTTTAATGCGTTTCGAAGGTCTCCTAAGATTTCTAAAGCTTGCGGCTTAAGCTTTTTCCTAGCCTTTGAGTTAATGTCAATTGGCCTTTCGACTATAAGGAACTGAGAAGCCGAAGATATTTCGGGAATTGTCTGTCCGCGCGTTTTCAGGACAGCAATTGCCGCTTCAATGCGTGATATCGCGGCATCGCTGAGTGTGTGCTCCTTTTGAGCGTTCTCGATAAGCAGATCGAGAGCGTTGGCATTATCCAGACGGTGAAGGTGCTCCCCGTTGATAAAGGCCAGCTTCTCGAAGTCCATCCGAGACGCACCTTTGTTGATGCCAGATAGATCGAACCATTCCACGGCCTTTTCGGTTGGAATGAATTCGTCATCTCCGTGGCTCCAGCCAAGTCGGAGCAGGTAGTTCTTAAGACCGTCTGGAATATAGCCCATATCCTTATACGCTTCGACACCAAGAGCACCGTGTCGCTTCGACAGTTTGGCGCCATCAGGGCCATGGATCAGAGGTATGTGGGCGTATTTCGGCAGTGTCCAACCCATGCCTTCGAAGATCGGGATCTGGCGAAAGGTATTCGTCAAATGGTCGTCGCCGCGAATAACCTGCGTGACGCCCATATCATGGTCATCCACGACGACAGCAAGCATATAGGTCGGCGTGCCATCAGCTCGTAAAAGAATAAGATCATCAACCTCTTTTGCGTTGATGCTGACGTCACCCTGAACGTCATCAGAAAGCGCGATCTTCCCATCGTCTGGCGCGCGCAATCGGACAACATAGGGCGCGTCGTCGGATGGGGCGACTTCTCCGTCCCTGTACGGTGAACGAAAAGCAGCCATCAAGGCGTTGGCTTCTGCTTTCAGGGCTTGAATCGCTTCTGGAGAACCTTCGCCCGTTTTAACTTGAGCGAGCAGGCCCTGAGCTTTTTCACGTCGTTCGGCTAACTCTTCCGGCGTTACGTAGCACTTGAAAGCTTTACCGTTTGCGAGCAATTGCTGCGCGACCTCTACGTGGCGATCTGCGCGTTGGCTTTGGAAGACTGGCGGTTCGTCGGATTCAAGCCCGAGCCACTTCATTCCCGCGAGAATTGCGTCAATTGCTTCCTGAGTGGAGCGTTTGTGATCAGTGTCCTCAATGCGTAAAAGGAACTTCCCGCCGTGGTGGCGTGCAAACAAACAGTTGAAAAGGGCTGTTCTTGCGCCGCCAATATGCAAAAATCCCGTTGGTGAGGGAGCAAAGCGGGTGATTACAGTCATTAAACGCCTCGTAAATCCTGTTCGGAGCACGCTTACGTCGTCCGGACGCAGGCGGCTGGTTCGTATTGTGAGCCTGGACGGCCAACGGGCTGTGAAGAAGCTGCTGCTTCTAAAAAGCGAAACAAGCCAAGGCTATTTCCAGCGCATGCTCTGGGTGCCTCTTGCGTTCGCAGCGGGTTGTGCTGCGTACTTTGCAGGCGATCAAGAACCCGGCTGGTTTGCTTATGCATGCGCCTTAACCGCCTTGGTTGTCGGGGGTTTTATGGCGATGCGCGTGGCGTCGTTACTACGGGCTTTGCCAGAGTTTGCGCTTATTCTCATGGCCTTCGCTATTTTGGGC
>QGCY01000061.1_pt1 | contig 29159 bp, 29 predicted proteins | sample 4708041 | NCBI WGS metagenome assembly QGCY01 (sample SAMN08941164, study PRJNA450518) | Sediment metagenome, whole genome shotgun sequencing project. | biome: grassland soil; feature: grassland; material: soil; isolation source: soil 14 days enrichment with methanethiol and mixed carbon source ... | reverse complement strand
CCTCGGCGGCATTGATGGCCTCCTCCACGTGACAGACATGTCCTGGAAACGTATTTCTCACCCAAGCCAGGTTGTGAACGTTGGCGAGACTGTCAAAGTTCAGATCATCAAGATCAACCCGGACACGCAACGTATCTCTCTCGGCATGAAGCAACTCATGTCTGACCCATGGGATGGTGTTGAAGCGAAATACCCACTGGGCGCGCGTTACACAGGCCGCATCACGAACATCACTGACTACGGTGCGTTCGTTGAGCTGGAAGACGGCGTTGAAGGCCTCATCCACGTGTCTGAAATGTCCTGGACTAAGAAAAACGTCCACCCGGGCAAAATCGTTTCTACTTCTCAGGAAGTTGACGTCATGGTCCTCGACGTTGATGCAGACAAGCGTCGCATCTCCCTCGGCCTCAAGCAGTGCATGGACAACCCATGGGATGCGTTCCTCGTTGACCACCCGGTCGGTTCTGAACTCGAAGGCGAAGTTCGCGGCATCACCGAATTCGGTATGTTCGTTGGCATCGGCCCAGACCTCGACGGCATGGTTCACATCAACGACATCGACTGGAACCGTCAGGGCGAAGAAGCCATCGAAGACTACAACAAAGGCGACACCGTCAAAGTTAAGGTCCTCGAAGTTGACGTTGAGAAAGAACGTATCTCTCTCGGCATCAAACAACTCGGCGACGACCCAATGGCTGGCGGCGACGTGCGCAAAGGCTCAACCCTCACAGTTACCGTCACTGAAGTTGCTTCCGGTGGTATCGAAGTTGAGCTTCCAGAAGGCCTCAAAGCCTTCATTCGTCGCTCTGACCTTTCCCGTGACCGTTCAGAGCAGCGCCCGGAGCGTTTCGCTGTTGGCGACACAATCGACGCGAAAGTCACAAACTTCGACCGCAACTCTCGCCGCGTAACGCTCTCCATCAAAGCTCTGGAGATCGAAGAAGAGAAAGAAGCAGTCGCTCAGTACGGTTCTGCTGACTCTGGCGCATCCCTCGGTGATATCCTTGGTGCGGCCCTCAAAGGTGATGAGGAAGAAGGCAAAGAGTAGAAACTTTGCCCTCATACTAAAAATTCAATCACAAATTCGCGGCGAAGCCTTTGGTTTCGCCGCGAAAACGTATATGGTGGGGGAATGCTACGCTCAGAACTCGTTCAGAAACTGACTGATGAAAATCCGCATCTCCGTCCACAGGACCTGGAGAAGGTCGTCGATGTTATTCTGGAAGAGATCACCTCCGCCCTGGAAAACGGGTCTCGCGTAGAACTCAGAGGTTTCGGTGCATTTTCAGTGCGTAAGCGTGATGCGCGCGTTGGCCGTAACCCGCGCACAGGCGAAACTGTGCAGGTCGAAGAGAAGTTCGTTCCATTCTTCAAAGCCGGTAAAGAACTGCGCGCTCGCCTCAATGACGGCGTGGATCCGGAAGACCGCTAAACACGTACACCCCTATCTTGGTGTTCCGTCCGCGGTACTATCAAAAATAGAAATTTGGATTTGCCTGGAAAAACTTCCCTTTTCAGGGGAGCTGCTGCTATTTACCCCACATATCACGGCGCCGCAGGATACCTCCCAAGGGCGAAACGCGCGTAAACTGCCAAATAAGGCAGTATTTTCCTTCATTAAAACAGAGACCTAATGCTCAACTGCAATTGATATGCAGAAATCTGCCACACTTTAACCTAGGTTATGGCGGAAACTTCGAGCTGGCGATACGCGTTTCTTCCTTATGGATATGCCTGTTTATACATTCGATGGCCGTGAGCACGCGCAGACAGCATCTTGTCTTGCTGCAAAGCTTATGAAGCTTACGCATCTTAGCAGCCGCCATGTTGAGCTGCTTGCGCGTCTGGAGACCAATGCTGTTGGCCTCCCACGTGGCCATGTTCTTCTGACTGAAGGGCAGCCCGCTAATGAGCTCATCATCCTGAAATCAGGGTGGGTGAGCTCTGGTAAACTTCTCAAAGACGGCGGATCAAGCATCGCGCAAATTCACCATCCAGGTGACGTTGTCGGTTTCGAGAATATCGCATTCTCTTCCGTCAAGAACACCTGCGTGGCCGAGTCCGACATGATTGCCTGTAAAATCCGCACAAGCGATTTGAATGAAGTATTTAGTGAAAGCCCTCGCCTCGCTGCGCTTATAACGGCGCTAGGTGCGATAGAGCATGCGATAATCTCGGATCGGGTGATGATCTCGCGTCGCAATGATGGCGAGATGCGTGTGGCGCTGTTCCTGTTGCAGACGCTGAGCCGCCTCAGATTAATGAACGATACCGCTCAGAACGGTTTTATGTGCCCGCTGAGACAGCAGCAGATTGGTGATGCAACCGGTCTGACAAGCGTTCACGTAAGCCGTATGCTCAAGCGCCTTGAGGATGGAGGCTTCATTCGAAGGAGCCGCCAGTTCATCGAAATTGCCGACGAAGAGGGTCTTTCGCAGATGATCGACTATGTCGACCGTTATCAGGATCTCAATTTGTCATGGTTGCCAGAGGACTGATTACAGTCTGCAGTTGCTTTAATCTCGATCAAATACGCGGCGTCTTAAGTGCGTTAAGCTGCGATATACAACCGTACCCGCAACACTGAACGCCCGAGCGGGCGAGGATCGGAGCGATACTATGACCGGTCCCTTCTCTGGACACGCCTTATTGGTCGAGGACAACACAATCATCGCACTGGACGTCGCTGATATGCTTGAGAGCATGGGCGCGGCGCAGGTGCATGTCGCAAATAATTGCGACGAAGCCATGGATATCCTGAACACCCATCCCATCGCCTACGCGGTCGTGGACGTCATGCTGGACGGCCAGACGTGTGAACCGGTTGCTTTAAGCCTGAGCCAAAAGGCCATTCCGTTTATATACGCATCGGGAATGAACGAGCTTCAGGCAAGCCTGCCTGAAGCTCCGAACGTTGCTAAACCTTATTCGCCGGATACGCTTTTGAGCGCATTAGAAAACAGCATCCGGCAAGGATGGGACCTGAAGCCGGCCTAAATATAAGCGGAGATCGTTTCCTCGATATCTGCTTCCGTTGCGCGGTCGAGTGAGATCACGCGAGTAAACTTGTCCCAATAGCTCATATCCTGAGCCGCCTTGGAATCTTCAATCAGCAGGAACTTCGGAATGCTCAGCTTAGCAAACTGCTGGCTGCGCTTCAAAATTGTAAGTGCTGTCTGATCATTCGTGTTCTGGGACAGGATGACAGCTGAATACGCCTTCTCCGCTAGATATCCGTCGATCTGTGATCCACGATGGTGAACGATAAATGGCACGCCCATCTTGCGAAGCGAGCTCTCGATATCGTCGATATCCTGCCATTCTGCAGCAATGATAAGCGCAGGTTTGACGCGGCGCTCCTGCTCAGGCTGAGCCATGAAGGAGTGATAAAGCTTGACCATCTGTTCTTCTTTTTCAGCGGTCATACGCTCAACTTCACGAAGACGCGCCTCAACCGTTGCCAGAAGCAGCTCAAAGTCGATCGGCTTGGTGACATAGTCATCCACGCCCATCTTCTTCCCCTGAATGATATGACGGCGGTCCGCCAGAGCGCTCAGAAAAACGATTGGGGTAGACGAAAACGCCTTCAGCTCACGAAGGCCTTCCAGCATCCCATAACCGTCAAGCACCGGCATTGTGATGTCAGACAATACAAGCTGTGGCTTGAAATCCTGAATCAGTTTGAGGCCTTCAGCACCGTTGCCAGCGCAAGCCACTTCATATCCCTCGTCTTCCAGTTCTTCGACGATCAGGGACCGGATTTCCGCCTCGTCTTCTACGACTGCGATACGCGCGCTCATTTCACAGTTCCTTCTTTCTGAGAGTCTGAGTTGTCTTCAGGCATATAGAGCAGCGGTTTCTCACACTCCTCATCATGCCCGGTAATCGGAAGCCGTATCTCGAACTCGATACGGTCTTCGCAATCTTCTATGTCGAGCTCACCTTCATGCTGCTCTACGAGCAGGCGGATGAGCTTCAGGTTCACGCCGTCAGGCAGCACGGTGGTGGCCTGATTGCGGTCTGCTTCCAGTTTCTCTGAAAGGTCGCGAACATCGACGAGCGAACGCGCCTCAAAGATAGCTTTCAAAGTGATATTGGCCCAACGGCCCTCCGACCACATAACGAAGTCCAGTCGGCCACGGTTGGTGATGAGGTCGCCGCCAATGGTTAGAAGCTTGTCGAGGATCAACTCAACGAGCCTGCGATCACCAACGACCAGATCAGGGCATTCCGTGAGCCAGGCCACCAGATTGACGTCAGGACGTACAGCCTGATGTTCGCGCGTAATGCCTTCCACGAGTTCGTGCAGCATGACGTTCATCACCGGGTCCGGCTTGATGCAGGCCGCCATTTGTGTCAGCTCGATAGAGTGCTCCACCAGCTCAACCATTTTGTCGACTGTTGCGCGGATGATCTCGGTTCTTGCCTTGACCTCTTCGGCTGACACCTGCCCCGCAAATCGTTCCAGGCGGCGTGCATTGCCGTCAATTACGGTCAGCGGTGTACGCAGAGAGTGACGTGTGAGCTCAGAGAGGCGCTCTCTCAGCTCCTGCAACTCCTGACTGGCAATATCCGACATTTTCGGTAATCCAACATCGTGTTTAAGATTCTGCATGATTTATCCCCCGGTGCCCGTCCCAGCCTCAATAACTGCTCCCCCGAACTCCCCGTCTTCTTCATCCAGCTCTGACATCATTACGCCTGTTTCAAGCGGCGACTGCAGCGGTAGCCGGATTGTAAATTCAGTCCATTCACCCTCTACGCTATCCAGCTCCACCTTGCCGTAATGCATATCTACCAGGCTTTTCACGAGGTTCAGGCCGATGCCTGTGCCCGGAATACCGGTTGATGTACTCGCGCGGAAAAAGCGCTGGAAAATCTTCGGTAATTCATCTTTTGGAATGCCAATGCCGGAATCGCGAACTCTGAGAACAGCGTAATTGCCTTCTGTTGTGCCCTGGACACTCACATACTTGTTCTCACCGGAATATTTCACGGCGTTTGAAATTACATTGGTGAAAACGTTATCCATCAGGCGCGCATCCCCGAAGAGTTCTTCCGGATAATTGTTCACATCCACGTCTATCTTATGGTCTGATGCGACTTCACGCTGACGGGCACAGACCTCATTGATCAGTTCGCGCAGTTTGAACGTCTCTGGTGTTAGTTTGATGCGCCCCGATGAAAGGCGCGACGCATCCAGCGTCCGCTCCACCAGCATGGTCATACGCTTCACAGTGGCTCGCAGGGTCTGCGCCTTCTCACGAACGTCATCAGGCGTAAATTTGTCCGCGCGTTTATCCAGACGCCGCGCAACTCCGTCGATAATGGTCAGCGGAGTACGGAACTCATGGCTGGCCATGGACACAAACTCGGTCTGCATACGGTTGAGTTCACGTTCAGATGCCAGCGCTTTTTCGAGTTCCAGAGACTGGTTCATGATTGTCTGTGTGCGTTCTTCAACGCGCGCAGCGAGCTCGTCGCGGTTGGAAATCAGAGCCAGCTCAAGCGTTTTACGCTCGGATATGTCACGGTGAACCACAATGTAGCCGGTAAACACGCCCGCTTCATCGAAGAACGGAGACAGAATGGCCTCAATCCAATACTCTGAACCATCTTTACGATAGGCAAGGAACTCACCAGAGAATGGCTCGCGCAAGCGTACGGTCGAGAGCATATCCGCCACATCTTCCGCGTTGGTTTCGATGCCGCGCAGCAGTTCGTGTAGCGAATGCTTTTTGATCTCATCGAAGCTATAACCTGTCATCTTCTCCAGTGACGGGTTCATCCAATCGAGTTCCATATTAGCGTCCAGCAGCGCAATACCATCAGATGCGTGACGAACAACGAGAGCGAGGCGTTCAGCTTCAGCCTGCGCCTTAACAAGGATGTCGCGCATTTCGCGCTCCTCTGTCACGTCATTAAGAACGTGTACAACTTTGCTAAGACGACCATTCTCGACAACGGGCGTGATTGAGCCGCTCATCCAGAAATCTGATTCGTCCTTGCGCTGAGAGAGCACTTCAATCTCTACGGGCTTGGCGTTGCGTATCGATTCGAAAACCTTCCGAATTTCTCGCTGGTTTGCCTTCGGATTCCTTACCTTCTGTAGCAATGTGTAGCCTTCAAGCTCGCTGAACCGAAAACCGGTCATGTCGCAGAAAGCATCGTTGCACCACGTGATCTGTCCACGACCATTCGTAAGCACAATGCCCTTCGTCGTATGCTCTGCGCAAAGCGCCAGCTTGTAGATTCGAGCTTTCTCAGCCTCCAGTGCATCCAGTGCCTGAATTGTCGAGCGATGCGCTGGCAGAAATACGCCCATCGCCAGGAACAAAACAATAAGAAACCCGCCCAGCAGCGCCATGTCGCGGATCAGTTCCTGCGATTCAGAGGCACCGCGCGCCGTCGCGATGATCAGGTTGGAAAACTCGTTCAAACGGCGCTCGAACATGATCTGGTCGACATCGCTGATTTCAACTGGCGACACCTGCAGTCCAAACTCAGACTTCATGAATTGATAGAACCGGTCAATCTCGTCCGCGAGCGTTACTGCTTCGTGTTCGTGGCCTTCATGATGGATGTCTTCATGATAGAAACTTTCAATCGCGTCCTGAACATTGTTCTGGCCCATCAATCGATCAATACGGCTTGCAGCCGCGTAGTAAGTTTCAAGGTTTCGAAACACATCTGAAGGCACAGACTGGCGCATGGTTCCGTCTTCGCCGGCTTCATACTGAAGGTATTTCACATAGAGCGCAGAACGATTGCCGTTCAAAGACTCAACCAGTCGCGCCAGTTCGAAATGCGTATTCGAATATCGCAACGACAGGTCATTCGCTGTGAAGACCGTGATAGACGCCAACGAAACCAAAATAGCCGTTGCCGCGAAACGGCGCCAGTGCTGACGGGGATTGTTCCCCATAACGGCCCCGAGGCCGACGCCAAGCACGCCGGTCATCAACAGGAACACTTCCAGCCAGAAAGCGTTCTTACCGCCATGATTCAAAAGTGCCAATTCGGTCAGCTCGAAATGCATGTTCAGCGAAATGACGTATTGCGCAGCGATCACCGATGCGATCATCAGGCCGATACTGAGGAGGGCGAGTGTTTTGTTGCGCCGGGAAAGTAAAGTCCGGTGCAGCGTTCCATTGATAAAAATGACCGCGAGTGCCGATGCCCCGACCGCAACCCAGTCGACTGACACGGGAAGCTGAGGGTGAGCCATCAAAGGCGTAGCTACTGTCAGGCCAATAACCATTGCTGAAGTAAAATAGCCCGTAAAAAGCCGAAACTTAAGGGCGGCAGGACTGCCTGCCATCCACACGCTCGTACCAGCAGTACCGATGGAGAGAAGTAAAATGAGACCAATGTCAACTTCGGACAGGTGTATCTGATCTTGCGAATAGAGAGCCAACGTGAACAAAAGCGTGTGGCTGAAAATCACATGCCCCAGCAGAATCGTCAGAATGAGCGGAAAGTCACCAACGCCATTGCCAGCCTGACGTAGATTGTGACGGAACGTCAACGCCATCACGCTCATGCTGACCAGACTCATGAGGAATATCCCCAACATCAGGGGATCTACATAAATACGATCTGAAAAAGGCAGCAGGTCAGGCATGAGGAACTCAAGAGATTATTCCCCTGAATTCAATCACAAAGATTTTAAGAAGCGTCCTTGTTGGACATTCAGGTTTTGCAAATATCGTTAACCTGCAATTAGGGCTGTGCTTAAAGGTCTATTGAAATCAGGCTGCCGAGCTTGTGATCGAAGCACCGAATATATCACGTATATCCTGCTCGGTCGTCGCTTCACGCAACTGGCTACGAATGCTCGATTGTCGCATAACACGCGCAACTTTCGCGAGCGCCCGCAAATGGTCAGCTCCATCACCATCTGATGCCAGAAGCATAAAAACGAGATCGCAGGGCTGCTCATCTACAGCGTCAAAATCGACTGGCGAGATAAGACGTGCAAATCCACCAATCGGGCTCGCAACACCAGGAAGGCGCGCGTGAGGCAGCACGACGCCATGGCCCACAGCGGTTGAGCCAAGCTTCTCACGCTCAAGAATCGCGCGCTGGATATCGCGCTCGGACACACCTGTCTTATCAGCCATAGCATTAGACAGTCGTGAGAAGACCTGTTTCGCGCTTGAGCAATTCAAGGCGGGCAAAACAGGTCCACCCGATAGAAGATCTGAAAGATCTCTTGTCATTTAAACCTCAGTTTCGGCCGCGTAGTTCGCGATCTGGACTATTTTCCCGGATCGACCCAGCCGATATTGCCGTCGTTGCGGCGGTAAACCATGTTAAGGCCGCCATGTACAGCATTACGGAACATCAATGCCGGAACTTCTGTCAGCTCCAGCTGCATGACTGCCATAGAAGCGGTCATTGTCTTGATGTTGGTCTGCTGTTCAGCGATCACCGCCGGAGCGTCTACCGTATCTACGTCGCCGGAATCAACCTCTGATTCGTCCTCATCTGAAGTCGAGAGCACGGAGTAAGAGACCATCTCCGCTGGCAGAAGGCTACTGTCTGGTCTGTGATGGTCACGAAGACGACGCTTATATCGACGTACACGCTTCTCCAGCTTGTCCAGAGCCAGCTCGAAGGCTGCATACGGATCATTAGCTTCTGCGCTTGATTGTAGAGATATCCCTGAGGGGAGCGCGACCTGACATTCGGCCTCATACAGATGGCCATCCTTGACCATACTCACATTACCTTCCGTCGCTCGATCAAAATACTTTGTTACTGCGTCCTCAAGCCCGCTTTCGATGCGGTTTTTGAGAGCTTCGCCAAGATCGATGTTCCGTCCAGCAATCTGAATTTGCATGATGGGTCCTCTTTATTTATCTGCCCCTACACCTAAGTCTGCAGCATTCGACGGTCTTGTGGCAAGAATGAGGGCAAATACGAATGTCCTGAAAACCTGCCGTCAGAGAAATCTCCTGCTTCTGCTTACGTAATGTCGACGGCCTAGTCCGCCAGACATGTAAGCGAAGATTGTCATGAAAACATGTTAACAGGCAACCAAACTTATTGACGCAATTTCGATCCCGATATCGTCCGGATAGCAGTAGGAAACTATCGATTTATCAGGAATTTAGGCTGACTGACGCAGTGTACGGCGGCGCTGAACTGAAGAAGGAATACGTAAAGATTCGCGATACTTTGCGACCGTACGCCGCGCAATTTCGATCCCGAAACCGCGCAACTCCTCAACCAGCTGGTCGTCAGACAGAACCGTCGCCAGCGTCTCGCCATCAATGAGCGTTTTAATCCGGTGGCGGACGGCTTCAGCCGAGTGCGCCTCACCCTCACCTGTCGATGGAATAGCAGCGGAGAAAAAGTATTTCAGTTCGAATAGGCCACGTGGACTCGCGATGTATTTGTTCGATGTGACGCGCGAAACCGTAGATTCATGCATGCCAATCACATCAGCCACCTGCTTCAGATTCAGCGGGCGGAGATGGGCAACGCCGTGCACGAAGAACGCATCCTGCTGGCGCACCACTTCCTGAGCGACCTTCAAGATTGTACGCGCTCGCTGGTCGAGGCTTTTGATCAACCAGTTCGCATTAGCGGCGCACTCTTCAATAAATTCCTTATCCTTGTCGCGCATCGGCATTTGCGAAACTTCGGCATAATAGGTCCGGTCCATAAGCACACGCGGAAGGGTATCAGAATTCAGCTCGACACCGAACGCGCCGTAAGGGAGCTCGCGCACAAAAACGTCTGGCTGGACAGCCTGCGCCGCATCCCCTGCAAACGAAGCACCCGGGCGCGGCGTGAGCGCTTTGATCTCCGCGATCATGTCGAGCACATCGGCGCGGTCGACACCGCAAATCTGCGCCAAACCTGACAGGTCATGCTTGGCCACCAGGGCCAGATTGTTCAACAGCGCTTCCATGGCCGGGTCGAACCGGTTTTGCTCTTTCAGCTGAAGCGCAAGGCACTCTTCAAGTGAGCGCGCCATAACGCCCGTCGGCTCAAATCCCTGACACACATCCAGAATGCGCAACACATGCTCTTGTTCGACGCCAAGCGTTGCAGCTGTCTGTTCAATATCCCCGCGCATATAGCCGCCATCGTCCGTCTCTTCGATGAGCTGGGAGGCGATCAGCTGATCGACCTCATCAAGGCCGGACATAGCGAGCTGGTCTTTCAGGTGTTCACGCAGCGTCTTTTCCGATGAAAGAACAGACTCAAAGTCGAAATCTTCACCGCCGCCACCGCCTGAGCCTGACTGCGTACTGCCGGCCCCTGAGCCCGCGCTCGCAGACCCGTGCGCCTCAACGGCGTTTTCGGAGGGACTATCCGCTTCATAGGTATCTTCGCGCGGCGCATCGAGATTGTCTTGCGCATCCGCTAATTGGGTATTCTCTGCTGACGAGCCGTAATCATCAGTCGCTTCTGATGAGCCATCGTCGCTACCGTATTCGGAGTCATCGCGCTGAAGGAGCGGATTCTTTTCCATCTCCTGATCGACATATTCAGCGAGTTCAATATTGGATAGCTGCAGCAGTTTGATTGCCTGCTGCAATTGGGGTGTCATGACCAGAGACTGGCCCTGACGTAACTCTATCCGCTGTGAAAACGCCACCGCGTGCCTCCTAGGCCGCGAACCTTTCACCCAGATAAACCCGGCGCACTTCCTCGTTTTTGAGGATATCTTCAGGTGTGCCTTCGAAGAGAACTCGGCCATCATAAATGATGGAGGCGCGATCAACGATCTGCAAGGTCTCACGGACCTGGTGATCTGTAATCAATACGCCGATGCCGCGCTCTTTAAGATAGCGCACCAGATCGGAAATATCCGATATGGCCAATGGGTCGATCCCGGTGAACGGTTCGTCCAACAACATGAAACTCGGCCTTGATGCAAGCGCGCGCGCGATCTCCACCCGGCGGCGTTCACCACCTGATAGCGACATTGCTGACTGCGATCTGATGTGCGTGATGTTCAGCTCTTCCAGAAGACCTTCAACCGCCTGTTTACGCGCTTTCTTGTCTTTCTCGATCAGCTCAACAACGCTCATCACGTTTTCCTCCACGGTCATACCGCGGAAGATTGATGTTTCCTGTGGCAAATACCCCACCCCGAGACGGGCACGCTGATACATTGGCAGCGAGGTTACATCCTCACCGTCAATCTCAATATGCCCTTCATCGGCCGTGATAAGCCCCATCATCATATAAAAGCAGGTTGTTTTACCTGCACCGTTCGGGCCGAGCAGGCCTACCGTTTCACCGCGTTTCAGAGAGAGTGATACGTCGTGAACCACCCGTCGTTTTTTGAACGACTTGGCTAGGTTCTTAGCGACGAGACCTGACTGGTCAGTGCTCACAAAGTTTCTCCCGTTTCGCGCGGCTTTGGTTAGGCCCGCGGCCCCAAACTTGCATACGATCATTAAAAGCCTGTTGAAGTTTCCGAAAAACTTCGGCTTCGATCAATTTTTATTCCTCGTCAGTACCGTCGGTAATAATAACGGTTCGAACGCGGGTGCCCTGAGTGCGCCCTTCAGAAGTCACAGTCGAGCGACCATTCGCAAGATCAACAACCAGCTGATCACCGGCAATCACGTTTTCACCGCGAGTCACTGTGACATTGCCTGTCAGTGTGATCGTATCTGCTTCATAGTCATAGACACCGCGATCACCGCGCGCGCGCTCGCTGGGTGTAAGGTAGTAAACCTCACCTTCAGCGACGAGGCGCTGAACATCGCCAACATTGCCGCCAAGCGCGGTAGCAGAACTGCCATCTTCAGAACGTTGCTCGAAATAAATCGTCAGGCGCTCGGCACGGATGCGCGCATCGCCCTGAATCGCATCGACATTGCCGATATAAACAGCGCGCGCTTCGCTATCGATGAAATCGAGCTGGTCAGCTTCAATCTGGATCGGGCCACGTTGGCCGCTGAGTTGTGCAGAGGCGCTGAACGTCAGCGCCGTCATCAGGCCTGTGGCCAGAACAAGTGACTTCAACATTCCTATTCTCCTGTCTCCTGACTGGCTGGCTGAATTTCCGTCCAGACATTCCCCCTGAACGTCACCCGGTCACCACCGTCATTAATCTCATAACTGTCTGCGCGCAAACGTCCGAACGGGCCTTCGCCTTCGAGAGGCTCAAGACCGACAACGCGATTTTCCTGAACATACATACGCGCATGAGTCGTCACAAACCGATTCCCGCTCGCATCCATCAGAACCACATCTTCAAAGAGTTCCAGATGCTGGGCGTCCTGATCGAATACGCCGCGAGGGGCCTGAACCGTACCATTGAGACCATCATCAAGCGCAGGGTTCTGCAACTCGATAAGAGAGGCATTTGCCCCGTTCCGTTGGGCCGTATCAGCTGTAATCACATAAGGCTGACCGTTCGCGTCGCGCCCCGTAAAGCGCGGATTCAGCATGGTCACGACCTGCGTCGCGGTATAATCCGCGCGCGGGCCATGACCATTCACTATGCTGACAATAAAGCTACCCAGCAGTGCTCCAGCTGACAGCGCTGCACCGGTGATAAACAGCATCCGCAACAGACCAACGAGATCAGACCGCGACCGCGCCTGTTTCAGAGACAGGCGGCGCTTTGGGGCCCAGATGTCATTCTGTTGTGCGGACAGGCTGCTCATGATCGCCGAGTGTGGTCTCCGTGTGTGAATAAATCACCTAGCGAAAGCTGTGAGGCGAAACTAGGGCAAATCTACGATGCACGATGTTTTATCAGATTATTTAGCCGTGAAGCCTGCTTTTAACGCAAGCTGTCACCGCCAAACCTCGCACCAGCCAGACTAGCTGTGCGCGAAGATATCCGTATCCGGCCAGCCTTCCAGATCGAGTCGCGCACGTGTCGGAAGGAAATCGAAGCACTCACGCGCCAGATCCAGACGGCCTTCGCGGTCCAGCATGCCGATAAGGCGATCGCGGATTTCGTGAAGGTGAAGCACGTCAGATGCAGCATAGGCGAGCTGCGCTTCGCTGAGCGTTTCTGCGCCCCAGTCAGAGCTTTGCTGTGCTTTGGACATGTCTACGCCGACCAGCTCTCGAGACACATCCTTCAGGCCGTGACGATCTGTGTAGGTCCGCGCCAGCTTGGATGCGATCTTCGTGCAAAACACAGGCGCACAAGTGACACCGAACCACTTTTGGATCATGGCAACGTCAAAACGTGCAAAGTGAAAAATCTTTTCAACACCCGTATCAGCGAGCAGAGCTTTCAGGTTCGGCGCGTCATATGTGGAGCGATCAAGCTGCACAACGTGCGCGGTCCCGTCTCCAGCCGAGAGCTGAACGACACACAACTTGTCGCGCACCAGAGACAGGCCGAGCGTTTCAGTATCGACAGCTACACTATCACCGAATGCTACACCTGCAGGCAGATCGCCCTTATGAAGCCGGATTTTGGTCATGGCCGCGTCTCTCTTCTGACCTGTCTGTTGAGAAATTTGTTACGGGTGTTTTCCTGCGCACGCAACCGAAGTCAAGCCGCTCCATCATTTACGCCAGAGCGCATCATCAACGAGTGAAATTCATAAATGTAGCTTGGGTACATATTTACTTTTTACTGGTCTAGTCAGGTAAAAAGGATGAACATATGGCCTCGGGAGCTACTCACTCCTCAAAATCCGGCGGCAAAAAGTCTGCGGCAATCAGACTGATCCGGCTTTCTGTGCCCGAGTCTGCAGATTCATCACCGGACGTAAAGAAAACAATCGGGACTTATTCCAAGCGTTTCCTCGAAAACACGGTTAAAATTCCTTTCAAGTATCACGTTCTTGATTTCACCGCCTTCATGATCTCAGCTGATGGCCGCAAAGACGAGCTTGATGAGTACGTCATATCGTTGCAAATGCGATTGCGCGAGTTTCTGTTCGGTTCTGAAGAAGATGACACGGGCGAGATTGAAGTACTCAGTTTTGCTGGATCTATGGATGAAATTCAGACGTTTCTGAAAGCTCCCGCCGAAGACGCACGAAGAATTTCTGATGCTTTTCGTAACAAAGTAGAAGAGCTTAACAGAACGACTGAGACACCTTCATCTACCTGGCGGTATAACTGGCATTCTGAAACGTCATCTAACGACCAACGATTCAGATTTCGCGGAATCTTGCAATGCAAGCAGCGAATAGTGATCGCGCACGCTATTACAGCAATGGATATGTATGGTGCTCCAGGGTTTGATGACATCCACCTTGGAAAATTTCTCAAAGCCCGCGACCAGAATACAATCGATTTTGAGATTACCGCGTTCAGACACGCAGTCGAAAGGGCGAAAGTTGCACGGGCATCCGGAACACCGCTCGTTCTGTTCACACCTGTAACGTACCGCACATTGATCGCCAAAGAAGCCCGCACAAAGTTCTTGGACGCGGTTCGCGAGGCGCCAGAGTGGATTGATGAACACGTCGGCATCATGGTATTTTGTGGCCCGAACTCCCCAAGCTTCGACGCCATACAACGCTGCGCCACAGATTTTGGCGCCCATTTCCGATATATGGACTGGCAGGTCAGCTCTACTGACATGAATGCGTCGCGCTTTATGAATAGCGGACTTCACACCGTTACATTCGATATTCATGCAATCATCAATGATCGCCTCACCGAAATCGAAAATTTCGGCGATCATATACCAGAGCTCAGAAAACTGAAAATCCGCGCAGCCATAACGGGCGTCAAAACGAGAGATGAACTCTTATCAGCATTGAAGACAGGTGTTTCGTTTGTATCCGGGCCATTCGTCACCACTGCATTACGTGAACCACTACCCCCTCAACAGATATCACCGTCGGACCTTCCATTGTCTGATCAGACATTGGAAGCAGCGTGAGGTCAGGCCGGTATCTGAAGAAATGTTGGCTCACCGACTGGAGGCAATGCCACAGCCGTTAAAGGGCCTCCATAACACGCACCGAGGTCAACATTGATCCGTCGGGCGCCATTATGCTCGACAATTTTCGTCTCTTCCACGGGGGTGTGACCATGGACGACGGTATAACCCGCAAGCTGGTCGCGTCTGGACCAGCGGGATACATCGAAGAAACGTTGGGAACGCGTCCACAGATGCGGTTCCTGCCCGTCATCCGGAAATGTGGCGGGCTCGATGCCAGCATGAACAAAAATCAGCTTGCGCGCCTCAATGACCAGTATATCTGGCAGATGAGACAGCCAACTCAAATGGTCCTTCGGCATGTTCAGCATAATCTCGTCGAGGTCTTCAGCGCCCTGACGATAGCTTTCCAGCGTATCGCGGCCGCCATTGCGCAGCCAGGACACAAGATAGGACGTATCTCCACCGAGCGCCTCAAGCATCATCTGCTCATGATTACCCAGAATGGACTTCACGCTCAACCAGTCAGTCTCTTCAGCTTTGGCCTCAAGCGCCCAGATCGCCTCGATCACACCGCGCGAATTCTCGCCTCTGTCGACATAGTCACCGAGGTGAACAATGCACGCCGATGCCCCGTCATGATGGGCTTTATGGTGACTGAAAATTTCCGCGTGAAGAGCGCTCAGCCGATCGGCAAGTCCGTGGATGTCGCCAACTGCATAGAAAACAGTCGCGTCAAAAGTATCTGGCATAGGGCAAAGGATCGTCTGAAAAATTTTGGAAAATGGACCGTAACACAAAGTCAGCGCACTGACTTCTTTTCGCGCCGACATTTTTCAGAACAATACACCACCTCGTCCCAGACGCGTTCCCACTTCTTGCGCCAACTGAACGGCCGGTCACAAACAGGACAGGTTTTCTCGGGCAGGTCTGATTTCTTGCGCATGCGCTCAAACTGGGGCGAACCCCGTTCCCTTCAATAGTCGTTGATCGCCAAATATGTTTATGTTTTGTTCTGAGAATTCGAATCCGGGTATGCTGAAATGATGACAATGTCCGTAATTACCATCGGCGATGCGCAGTTTGATCTGCTGCATGTAGCGCTTTTCGCTGCCCTGTTTCTCAGCGGCCTTCTGATTTATTCGCTCTGGCCACACCGTAAGCGTGCCAATGAGAGCAATGAAAGCCTCAACCAGATGAATGGCAGGTACGCGTCTTTGCTGACAGAAAATGCTACCAACCTCTCGCGCGTAAAATCGCTGGAGGAGACGCTGGAACATGAGCGTAAACAGGCCGAAGTACGCGCCGACTATGTCGAGCAACAGCGCAAAACCCTGCAGGCGCGCCTTGAAGAAGCCGAAACCAAGCTCAGCCGCGAAGAAGCCCGCACCGAAGAGCGCGACCGCGCTATGAAGGAAGAACGCGAACAACTGACGGCTCTGCGTCAGGAAGTCGAAGACCGCTTCAAAGAGATTGCGCATTCTGCCCTCAAACAATCCCAGAGCCTGTTCCTCGAAACGGCGAATGAGACCTTCGGCAAGCAGAAGGAAGCGGCAGAAGGCAATATCAAATCCCTGATGAGCCCGATCCGCGAGGCCATTGGCAAATTTGAACAACGCGTCGAAGGCATGGAGAAAGTCCGCGCCGAAGACAAATCTGCGATTTTCGAGCAGGTCAAAAATATTGGCGAAATGCTGAATCGCAATCAGGCTGTTACCTCTAAACTTGTCTCTGCCCTCTCATCTCCGAAAGGCGGCGGTCGCTGGGGCGAGGAAAGCCTTCGCAATGTAATGGAAATGGCAGGCCTCTCAGAACATGCCGACTTCACGGAGCAGGATGGCAGCGGCGGCGACGGCCTGCGCCCTGACGTGATCATCCGGATGCCGGGTGGTCGCGAAATCGTGGTCGACTCCAAAGTCAGCATTGATGACTTCCTGCAGGCCGCAGACGAGCCGGATGAAACACGCCGCAACACGTTCCTCGCTGCGCATGCACGCAAAATGAAAGACCATGTGAAGCGTCTCGCCAGTAAGGAATACTGGAAAGCCTTTGAAAGCCGCGTGGACTTTGTCGCCATGTATGTGCCGGGCGAAAATTTCTACGCCGCAGCGCTTCAGGTGGAACGCGACCTGTTTGATTATGCAGCCCGCAACAAGGTTCTCATCGTCACGCCGTCGACTCTGATCGCGCTCGCCAAAGCCGTCGCCTATGGCTGGCGTCAGGAAGAGGCGGCAAAGAACGCGCTGGAGGCTGCACAAATGGGCCGCGACCTGCACAAGCGACTTGCGACCTTCACGAACCATATGGAACGCGTCGGCACGAGCCTTGGCCGTTCCGTCAGCGCCTTCAACCAGATGACCGGTTCTTACGAGCGAATGGTCATGCCACAGGCCCGTAAGTTCGAAACACTGCAGCTCAGCGATAGCGGCACCGAGATCAAAGATCTCACCCGTATCGAGGAATTCCCATCGAACACAAACCCGGGTCAGTTCGAAGAACCTGATCTGACGACAGAAACTCCGGAAATCGAAACTGAGAACGAGGCTGACACCTCACCTCAATTGCCACTTGATAATGATCAGGAATATTGACGAAACGGCGCTCTGACCATACTTACTGACCATGGCTATTCGTGAAATTCTGACTATTCCAAACCCTATCCTCAAACAGGTCTCAACCCCTGTAGAAGGCGGCGTGACTGATGAAGTCCGCGCGCTGATGGATGATATGCTCGAAACCATGTACGCCGCGCCGGGCATCGGCCTTGCTGCTGTACAGATCGGTGTCCCGAAGCGCATCATCGTGATGGATCTGGGCGGCCCGAATGACAAGAAGCAGCCAAAATACTTTGTGAATCCGGAAATTCTCGAAACGATTGAAGAGACCCAGCCTTATGAAGAAGGCTGCCTTTCAGTACCGGACTATTATGACGAAGTAGAGCGCCCTGCCCGCTGCCTTATCCGCTATCTCGACTATGATGGAAATCAGGTCGAGGAATGGGCAGAAGACCTCTATGCCGTCTGCATCCAGCACGAAATGGATCACCTTGAGGGCACGCTGTTCATCGATCACCTCTCACGTCTGCGCCGCCAACGCGCCGTTGAGAAAGTGAAGAAAGCCAAACGCCAAAAAGAACGCGTCGCTTAAGCAGGTGTCAGCCTGGAAACGCTGGTTGTTCGCGCTGCTTGGTTCAGCAGTGATTTGCGCGGTCGTTCTCGGCGTCTTCTTTCTGGCAACCGAGATCGGCGAAAAGTCCGCACGCTCCACCTGTCTGGAAAATGACGGCGAGTGGGACTATACCGCTCGCGACTGCCAATTTTCCGTCCCGGAGGACCTCTGACCCGATGCGCCTAGCCTTTATGGGATCACCCGACTTCGCTGTACCATCTCTGAAGGCGCTGATCGAAGCGGGCCATGAGATCGTCTGTGTGTATTCACAGCCGCCCCGCCCTGCCGGTCGTGGTAAACAACTGCGCAATACGCCAGTTCACGACGCAACGCTTGAGGCAGGTATCGAAGTCCGTCATCCGGCCTCTCTCAAATCTCAGGAAGAAAAAGACGCATTTGCGGCCCTTGATCTGGATGCCGCAATTGTTGTCGCCTACGGGCTGATCTTACCAAAAGCCGTGCTGGCTGCGCCGAAATATGGCTGCATAAATCTGCACGGTTCGCTTCTTCCACGCTGGCGCGGCGCCGCACCTATGCAGCGCGCAATTATGGCCGGCGATCTGGTGACTGGGGTCCAGACCATGCAAATGGAGGCCGGCCTAGATACAGGCCCTGTCTATCTCACAGCAGAAACGCCCATAACCCGAAAGGACACCGCAGGAACGATCCATGATCGCCTCGCTGAACTTGGTGGTCCACTTCTACTCGAGACGCTGGCGGGTCTTGATGCAGGCTCGCTGGCCGCAGAACCGCAAGCCGAAGACGGCGTCACCTACGCACATAAGCTCGGCCCTGAAGACACACGTATCGACTGGACGAAGCCAGCCGCAGAGATTGATTGCCAGATACGTGGTCTGTCACCCTTCCCCGGCGCATGGTTTGAGATCGAACAGAACGGCAAGCGTGTGCGTGTTAAAGCGCTCATGTCAGAGCTGACGGACGGCAAGGGCGATGCAGCCAGCGTGACCGATGACCAGCTGACGATCGCCGGCGGTGATGACCTTGCAGTGCGACTCACGCAGGTTCAGAAAGCTGGTAAGAGCGCCTGCAGCGCCGAAGACTTCCTGCGCGGAAATCCGCTTAAAGCTGGCGATAAGGTATTCTGATGAGCAACGATGACATCACGCTGCGTCTTGCCAGCGAAGACGACCTTCCGGCGATAAAAGCCCTGAACAACCTTGCCTTCGGGCAAGAAGATGAAGGCCTGATCGTCGAGCGACTTTACGAAAATGACGAAGCCCTTCTCGCATTGGTCGCCGAACGCGATGGCGCAGTCGTCGGGCATATCCAATTCTTCCCGATCGATACCTCCGGCATGCTGCCTGCGAAATTCGCGGGGCTTGGCCCGATGTCTGTCCATCCGGACCTGCAGGGTACAGGTCTTGGCGGAGAGCTGATCGGTGCAGGCCTGAAAGAGGTCAAAGCGCTCGGCTTTCAGAAAGTCTTCGTGCTGGGTCATGCCGAGTATTATCCGCGCTTTGGCTTTTCCGTGGACGAAACTGCAGGCATGGCAGCGCCGTGGGGCGGACCGCATTTCATGGCGATTGAACTTAATCCGGGCAGCCCGCCACTTGCCGAGCTCCACTACCCGTCTGCATTCTTCGAGGGTTAGATGCCGCGCTATAAGCTCACCATAGAATATGACGGCCGCCCTTTTGCAGGCTGGCAACGTCAACCGGACCAACCGAGCGTTCAGCAGGCATTGGAAGATGCTGCCGCGAAGGTAAACGGCGCGCCGGTACAGGTTCAGGGCGCAGGCCGCACGGATTCAGGCGTGCATGCTACGGGACAAGTCGCACATATCGACATGCAGAAGGCCATGCCAGCCGAGAAGGTCATGGATGCCATCAATTTTCACCTGAAGCCAAACTCTGTCTCCATTCTGAAATCGATCGAAGTGGACGAGGACTTCCACGCACGGTTCAGCGCGAAGGAACGGTTCTATCTCTACCGAGTTTCAAACCGTCGCGCGCCGCTGACACTGGACAGAGGATTTTCATGGCGGGTTGGTGCTAAGCTCGACGCCGATGCCATGCATGCTGCCGCACAGGCGCTTGTCGGCACACATGACTTCACGACATTCCGCGACAGCCAGTGTCAGGCCGAAAGCCCGGTGAAGTCTCTCAATGCTATTTCAGTGACCCGCCTTGGCGAAGAAGTCCATGTGCGCTGCCGCGCCCTCTCCTTCCTACACCGTCAGGTCCGCTCAATGGTCGGCACGCTGGTCGAAGTGGGACGCGGCAAGGAAGATGTACGCTGGGTTGGCAAAGTGCTCGCTGCCGCAGATCGCTCGCAATGTGGCCCCGTGGCGCCACCTGATGGTCTGCATCTCACACGCGTGGATTACTGATCATCACTGCAGATCAGGTCTGCCAGTTCAACACCCTCAACGTTGAGGACAATATTCCAGGCCGCAAGGCTGTCAGCATCGGTCATATCCAGCATGGTCGAGAAGAGATGCACATAGTCTGCGCCGTCCTCGCCACTCGTTTCAACGAGCAAATGCGTCATGCCAGACTGGCTCTCGGTCGCCTCGGAACGCCCCATCAGAACAGAAATACCGTCCCGCTCGCAGGCTTTACGCGAGGCTGAGGTCAGGTTGGGTTCGTCGATTGTGCTGCCGTGATAGACGCCAAACACCTCAACGGGATTAGCGGGCGCAGAGATACCATCCAGGACCTGGTAAATCACAAAATCGCGGAAATGATAGGAGTTCACGCGCCAGCCAACAGGCATCTGCCCGGCGAATGCGTCATTGCCCACCCTCTGCAGCGCAGGGGCGCTCTGGTTCGCCTGAGCCGCACTTATTCCGGTCAGGAGAAGTGCCGCCACACAGGCCGAAGATATGATTTTTGAGACCTTCATTATCAAACAGAATCCCCGCATCGGGGTATTCTACTTCAAACAGAGATAGTCAGGAAACCGGATTCAACAGTTACGGGTAGATTTGACGCAAGGGAAAGAAACGGGAACGAGTAACCACAGTCTTCAGGGCGGATGAATTCCCGCCCTGAACTCTTATTACTATCCGAAATAACGGGCCAGAATGCCGGTATAGATATCAGCGAGCTGTTCCAGTTCGGAGACTTCGGTGAACTCGTCCACCTTGTGCGCGGTATCGTTTTTGAGACCGAGTTCGGCCACCGGACAATAGTCCTTAATAAAGCGCGCATCAGACGTACCACCGCCCGTGGTGAGCGCAGCGTCCACACCGGTAACGTCTTTCACCGCATCCACAATCATGGAGGTGAAATCGCTCGGCTGGGTGTAAAAGCTCTCACCCGTGACTTTGATATCCAGATCAATCTCGCAGCCTGCGGTTTTGCTTTCGACCGCGAGACGTGTAATCTCGTCTTTCAATGCCTGACCGGTATGGTTCGTGTTGAAGCGAATGTTGAACTTCGCCTCAGCGCGTGCCGCGATCACATTATGCGCCGCATTGCCCACATCAACGCTGGTGATTTCCAGATTGGTTGGCTGGAAACCCGGCGCGCCATCGTCCAGATGCCAATTTTCAAGCTTATGCAGGAATTTGAGAAGCGCCGGCACAGGGTTTGCGGCCTTGTCCGGATAGGCAACATGACCTTGCTTACCAGTCACGACGACTTTCGCATTCAGGCTGCCACGGCGACCGTTTTTAATGACGTCGCCGAGCGTTTGCTCTGATGTTGGTTCACCAACAAGACAGTGAGACAGCGTCTCACCGTCCGCCTCAATGGCTTTCAGAAGCTTGATCGTGCCGTTGACCGCAGGGCCTTCCTCATCGCCTGTAATCAGGAATGAGATAGAGCCCTTCGGCTTGCCATGTGCTTCAAGATGACGGGCTACCGCGGTGACGAATGCAGCGATCTGGGATTTCATATCCACCGCGCCGCGCGCAATCAGCTTACCATCGCGCACTTCAGCGCCGAACGGGTCAACGCTCCAAGCGGCAGCATCGCCAACCGGCACAACATCCGTATGCCCTGCAAAGCAGAAATTCGGTTCTTCCGAGCCGAGGCGGGCGTAGAGATTGTCGACATCTTCAAACGGGTAGCGTTTGCAGTCGAAGCCGAGCGATTTCAGAGCGTCTTCCAGCACGCCGAGCGCGCCAGCATCTTCCGGTGTGACAGAAGCACACCGGATCAGGCTTTGCGTCAGGCCAAGCGGGCTGGAGGTCAGGTTAGTCACGAAGCAACTCGTTGATGGACGTTTTCGCGCGTGTGCCTTCGTCGACCGTTTTCACGATCACAGCACAAGCCAGAGACGGGCCGCCTTTAGGGTCCGGCAGAGTGCCCGGTACGACAACTGAATATGGCGGAATGCGGCCATAGCTGATTTCGCCTGTCTGGCGATTTACGATTTTCGTAGACTGGGTGATGAACACACCCATTGCGATGACAGAGCCCTCGCCGACGATCACGCCTTCAACGACTTCCGAACGCGCGCCGATGAAGCAATTGTCTTCAATAATGGTCGGGTTCGCCTGCAGAGGCTCCAGAACGCCGCCAATACCTGTGCCAGCAGAGATGTGGCAGTTCTTACCAACCTGCGCACAAGAGCCGACAGACGCCCATGTGTCGATCATCGTGCCTTCGCCGACATAGGCCCCGATATTTGTGTAAGACGGCATCAGAACCACGCCTGGCGCGATATAAGCGCCGCGGCGAACAGCGGCCGGGGGAACCGCACGAAGACCAGCCTTCTGGAAGTCCTCAGCCGTCCAGCCCTGAAACTTGGATGGCACCTTATCCCACCAGACACCGCCATTGACGCCATCGGTCATGATTTCATTCGGGTTGAGACGGAACGACAGGAGAACCGCTTTCTTCAGCCACTGGTTCACAACCCACTCGCCATCATCACCCTTCTGCGCCACGCGAGCCGTACCTGCATCAAGCATAGCGAGCGCTTCGTTTACAGCATCACGGACTTCGCCGGTTGTTTCTGTGCTGATAGTGTCACGCGCGTCAAAAGCGGCTTCGATCACGGAATGGAGATCGGTAGAGGTCATGTTTTCAGGTCCTGAACTCGGTTTAGTTTTTAGGTTTCGACGTTTTCGCGGCCTTTAGAAACGTTGTCAGGCAATCCGTCAAATGATGAATGTGGTCTGCTGCATCCTGCGCCCCTGCAGGACGGGCGCCTTCGGGTTCATGGCTCCAGTCTTTTTCGGAGTGAACCAGCACTGTGGTGTAGCCCATATCATAAGCGGTTTTCAGATTACGCGGCAGGTCTTCAAACATCACCGCCTCATCCGGTGTGATGCTGAAACGCTCATGCATACGGTCGAAAGCAACGCGCTCCGGCTTTGGCAGGAACCCGGCGTCTTCAATGCCGAAATAACCGTCGAACACACCGGTGAGACCTAGCTTCTCCACGACGCGGTCAGCATGTTTCTGCGAGCCGTTGGTGAAAACAATCTTGCGCCCGGGCAGGTCCTGAATGGCAGAGCGCAGCTCTTTCAGTTCCGGAATGGGCGTCAGATCAATGTCATGGACGAAATCGAGATATGGCATGGGATCAATGCCATGCACACTCATCATACCGTTCAGCGTAGTGCCGTGCTCTGCGTAGTATTTTTTCTGCAGGCGTCGCGCTTCATGATCTGGAAGCTTGAGCGTGTCGGCGACGAACCGCGTCATGCGCACATCTATTTGCGCGAACAGATCGCATTCAGCCGGGTATAGGGTGTTGTCGAGGTCGAACACCCATTGGTTTGCATGCGATAGGTCTGCGCTCACTGGTCTTCGTCTTCCGTTTCTACGTACTCGAAATCTCGGTCGAAGAACTCGTAAATCAAGAGGCCGTCTTCAGGAACATCTGTCTCAATGAAACCGGCTTCTTCGTAGAAATTGGCTTCGCAGGTCTCGCGGCCCAGAATAGCGAACTGCGAGTGCGAGATACAAAAACGGTCAATACCGCCCGTAAGAACCTTCCGGCCCTCCTCTGTATCCATTTCTGCGTACACAAAATGGGAGGCAGAAATCAGGTCCTGATCAATCACACGTTCGCACGTATCAGAGGCCAGCGCCCACCAGCCGCGGCTTTCCCAGCCTTCTCCACGCCGGCGGCCAATCGCGGCCCAGATGCGTTCTTCGGTGCGATTGCAGATCGTGAAACCAAGATTGCGGGACCGCTCAATGGCAATCTGTTCAAGATAGTCGATCAGTTCTTCATCCGTCGCGTCGCTCGGCAGGTTCTGCTCGGAAAGAAAGGTGCGGATGGCCGCGCGCGTGCGACGCCCGATATAGCCGTCAATGGAACCGGACTCGACGCCGGCATCAGCCAGCAGCCGCTGAATACCTGCCGCCTGCGCGTTAGACTGAGGCCAACGCGCCGTCTCGCGCAGGGTCGTTGTCCAGCTTGTGCGGTCTTCAATCGTAATGGCCTGAAAGCTACGTGTTTCGAGGCCCATAGCTGCACAGTCAGGAGGGCTCTCTACGGAGAATGTACCCTGCCCGTCGACACAGAATTCATAGTCGCCTGTCCAGGACTGCTGCCCGCCGCGATGTGCGCGCGAGGTCCGGCCGTAGAGGAAGTAAGGCGCGCCAACTCGCAATGGCGCCTGCAGCACAACGCGGCACTCGCCCGGGCGCACGCGGTTCCAGCCTTCAATGACGACATCATTATTGACCTGACGGCCTGTCGCGAGCTCTGCAATCATGCTGGTCTCGTTGCAGATTGACCAGCCTTCCTGCTCCTGAGCCGCCGCACTTGTAGCGCCCAGAAAACCGGACATCAGAAAGAAACTAAGCGTTGGCAGAATTCGAGATAAGCGTGCCTGCACCATGATCCGTGAACAACTCCACCAGTAGGGCATGAGGTTTGCGGCCATCCAGAATGACGGCGGCTTCAACACCATTGCGAACGGCTGATGATGCCGTCTCAAGCTTTGGAATCATACCACCTTTTGCAGTGCCATTGGCAATAAGCTCGCTGACATTTTCCGAGGTAACAGAGCGGATAAGTTCACCCTGTTTGTCCAGTACGCCAACCACGTCTGTCATCAGAAGTAGACGCTTCGCACCGAGTGCACTGGCGATAGCACCGGCAGCGCTGTCTGCGTTGATGTTGTAGCTTTCATGGTTCGGCCCAACGCCAAGCGGCGCGATAACCGGAATGAAGCCTTCAGCTGCTGTCGAGAGCGTCTTGATTATGTCAGGATTGACGCTGTCGGGCTCGCCTACAAAGCCGAGATCGACCACGCGCTCAATCGCAGAATCCGGATCGCGGACAGTCCGTTCAAGCTTTTTGGCACGCAGCAGATTACCGTCAGCGCCGGAAAGGCCCACCCCCTTGCCGCCTGCCAGATTGATAGACCTGACGATATGCGTGTTGATCGATCCACCAAGCACCATTTCCACAACAGACAGGGTCTTCTCGTCTGTCACGCGCTGGCCGTCTTCAAACGCAGACTTAATGCCGAGCTGGTCCAGCATCCCTCCGATTTGCGGGCCACCGCCATGCACCACAACAGGATTGAGCCCAAGCTGCTTCAGCAGGACCACATCGCGCGCGAAGCCTTTGGCAAGCGACGGGTCGACCATAGCATGGCCGCCGAATTTGATGACGACAGTCTGGCGATGATAGCGCTGAATAAACGGAAGCGCTTCGGACAGTGTTTTGGCAGACAGATAGCCCGGATCATTATCAGTCATTGGCTCATCCTCGGATCAGCGAAGTGTTGCGATTTCGGCGCGAAGCTCGGCAATGCCGAAGCCTTTCTCGCTCGACGTTTCCATTACAATCGGGTGAAAGGCAGGACGCTTGATCAGGCGGGCTTTGACCTTCTCCACCAGACCTTCACGCTCTTTGGCCTTGAGCTTGTCCGTCTTGGTCAGCACGACCTGATAAACGACAGCTGTTGTATCCAGAAGCGACATGATCTCTTCGTCGGATTCCATAACGCCTCGACGTGAATCGATCAGAAGGAAAACGCGCTTAAGCGTTGGTCGGCCCTGAAGATACTTCAGCGTCAGCTTCGTCCAGCGTGCAATGTCCGTCTTAGAAGCGCGCGCATAGCCAAAGCCCGGCAGGTCAACAAGGAACAGCTCTTCATTGAGGTTGAAATAGTTCAGCTCACGCGTACGGCCCGGCTCGTTCGAAGAACGGGCGAGGTTCTTACGGTTGGTCAGCGCATTAATGAGGCTCGACTTGCCCACATTCGATCGGCCAGCGAAACAGATTTCAGGATAGTCCGCAGGCGGCAGGCTGCGCATGTCCGCAACCCCCATAACGAAATCAACAGGAGCGGCAAATAAAAGCCGCCCCTGTTCAATTTGTTCGTCCGTGTATTCGACGTCGCTCACTCGCTCGCTTCACCTTTTTTGCTGAACAAACGTTTGATCAGCTTATCAACCTGAGTTTCCTGACCGTGGCGGCGCATGATCACGTATTGCTGTGCAATCGAGAGAATGTTCGACCAGCACCAGTAAATGACCAGACCGACTGCGAAGCTTGAGAAGACAAATGTCAGGATGATTGGCATCATGCCGAAGATCAGCTTCTGAGTGTTGTCTGTCGGAGGCGGGTTCAGAGACTGAAGCGCCCACATTGTAATGCCGTAGAAGATTGGCAGGAAGCCAACTGTCAGGATCATCGGACCGATCAGCGGCACGCTTTCCAGCGCGGCGTTAGAGATCGGAATAAGGCCGAACAGATTGCCGAGCGCGGTTGGATCCGGCGCGGACAAATCCTGAATCCAAGGCAGAAGCGGGAAGTCTTCGTGGCGCATTTCGATGGTAACAAAGAGCGTTTTGTAGAGACCGTAGAAGACAGGGATCTGAATGAAGATCGGCAGACAGCCCGCAAGCGGGTTCACGCCGGACTTCTGATAAAGCTCCGCCAGCTGACGCTGTTGTTCCTGCTTGTCTTCAACCGTCTCACGGATGCGCTTCATCGGCTCGGAGAGCTCGCGCATTTTCGCCATGGACTGATAAGCCTTGGTCTGGATCGGGAAGAAGACAGCCTTCACCAGAACCGTCAGGATCAGAATGGAAATACCGAAATTGCCGACAATGCTGTTGATCCATGAGAGCAGGAAGAAGAACGGCTTTGTGAGCCAGAAAAACATGCTGCCCCAGTCGATCGCGTCCTGGAAACGGCTGATACCGAGTTCTTCTTCATAAGCACGCAGCGTAGACGACTCTTTCGCACCACCGAATACACGGTTCACAGATGTGATCGTTTCACCCGGCGCCAGCAGAGATGCAGCACCATCCATACGCGCCTGCAGGACTTGTCCTGAGTCGCGGTTGATTGTGCGATAGCTGACATTGAATGGCTGGCTCTGATCCGGAATGAGCGCACCCAGCCAGTACTTTGAGGTCAGACCAATCCAGCCGCCTTCTGTGCTGTCACGTCCGAAGCTCGCGCCTTCTTCCAGCTTCTTGTACTTCTCAAGGTGCAGCTCGCCACCGGTCGCGGCAACGAGGCCTTCGTGAAGAATGTAGAAGTTTGCCAGATCATCCGGCGCACCGAACTGGCGAAGGACACCATATGGCTGAACGGAACGCTCACGACCCGATGTGTTCGTGACGGTGTCTGTGAATGTGAACATGAAGTTCTCATCGATAGACACTTCGCGACGGATAGACAGGCCATCTGTGTCATAGCCGATGACAATTGGCGTTTCAGGTGTCAGCTCGTCGCCTTCGACCAGTTGCCATGGCGTTTGCGCGTCCGTGATCGCGGCGCCTTCAGAGTTCGTCCAACCAAGAGAGGCATAATAGCCGTCGCCTGTGCCCTGAGGCTGGAAGATCGTGACTTCGCCTTCAGGATTCTCAGCTTCACGGTCTTCCAGCGTCTCGTAATAGTTACGCAGGTTCAGCGTATCTACACGCGCACCACGCAGAAGAATGGAGCCGTCCATTGCAGGGCCGGAGAAAGGTATACGGACATCTTCGTAGACAGGTTCGGCAGGGAGCGTCTCAGCAGCGCCTTCAGTCGCCGTCGTGTTAGCCGCTTCGACCTGCTCGTTAGCGGCCTGACGCGCTGCGAGCATTTCATTGCGGGCTTCCTGTTCAGGACCCCAGAAGAAGATCTGCCAGAACAACATAATCGCGCCGATTGCCACCATCGCAATGATCAGATTGCGCAGACTGGTTTCCTGTTGCATTTGCTGCTGCCCTGTTCCTCTGAGCGCTCTCGCCCATCTAATCTACTATTGTGCGGATTTATCCCGGTGGAGCCTTATCAACGCTGTTTCCACATCGTCAAGCAAACGTTCCCATGGTGCCGCAGCTGTGCCTGCACGCGCAATGAACACATAGTCGTATCCGGGCTTTGCGTATTTTGGCAGCAGTTCGCGTGCCGCAACACGCAAACGGCGCCGAGCCCGGTTTCGGACAACAGCGCCGCCAATCTTTTTCGTCGTGGTAAAGCCTTCACCGACATGCTGTTGACCGTCGCGACGATCAATACCCTGCACCACTACGAGATGGCGCCGGGCTGCGTGCCCTTTCGCCGCCTTCAGAAACTCCTTGCGGATTTTCAGACGGCGAATCTGCATCGTATCAATTAAGATACGCCCAGACGCTTACGGCCCTTGGCACGGCGGTTTGCAAGAACTTTACGACCGTTCTTGGTTGACATGCGGCTGCGGAACCCGTGGGTACGGGCACGCTTCAGTCGGCTTGGCTGGAATGTGCGTTTCACGGCTCACGCCCCTTTGTGTTAGAAAGCCCGCGCTGATACGGGCTTTAGCTGGCATCGTCAAGCACAATCGACAGAAAAATATCCCCTGAAACAGAGATAACATCTTCCGTGACTGGACCTCACGTGCGTTTGAAGCGCTGATACTCAACGTGAGGCGACATGGCTAGACCTCACACATATATAAATGTCTCAGTTTTATGGAGAACCGGCGTGACATCCTCACCCGTTATAAGAAATGCCTTTATTGCGCTGATGCTTGCAGGAAGCGCTGCGGCGCTGCCTGCACAAGCGCAATCTGCTCAGACAGAGACAATGGGCGCGCAGGACCATTCCGCATGGACCGCGATCCTCTCTGATTTCGTTGTGGAATCAGATGATGGCGTGAACCGCGTTGACTATGCCCGTCTTAGTGACGACGCTTCAGCGCGCGCCAGCTTGAACGCGTATATTGAGTCCCTGGCCGCACAGCCGATCTCGGCCCTGCCTGACGACGCGCAATTCGCAGCCTGGGCTAATC
>QGCY01000060.1_pt1 | contig 29443 bp, 32 predicted proteins | sample 4708041 | NCBI WGS metagenome assembly QGCY01 (sample SAMN08941164, study PRJNA450518) | Sediment metagenome, whole genome shotgun sequencing project. | biome: grassland soil; feature: grassland; material: soil; isolation source: soil 14 days enrichment with methanethiol and mixed carbon source ... | reverse complement strand
AAATATTTAAAAAAAATGGAGAAACGTATGAATGATGAAAATTATTGGAAAAGTTTAAAATCATTATAAACATTTAACAATTATATATATAAATTAATAGCATAAAATGGGAATATATCCAGATAGAGGAATAGGTTATCTTATTAAAACTTCTAAATTAGAAGGTAAAAATGTTTCAGATTTAGAAATCTTTAAAATACTTCATAATTGCAGATATATTATGGACTATTTAGTCGTAATATCGACGAAAGAGACCGATGATAGACTGATTAAATTAAGTTGTTATAATGATAAATGGTTGTCAGATTGTATTAGAACCAAAATTGTCAAGATTGAATGTCCCAAAGATTTAGTTCTAACTAATGAAGAAAAAGAGAGAATTAAAAATATTAAAGGAGATTGGTATGATATTACAACGATTTCAATGACATATTAAGAATTTAATATAATTCCTTCAATACTTTATCTATAAATAGCATCATATTTTTGTGAATTACATCAAGTTTAATCACAACACCTGCATCTCCATTGCCGGATGTATTAACAAATGCACTAAATATTAGTTTCCCGTTATAATAGGTCAAATCGCAATGTGAATCATCACCACCTTCAATCCAAATTTCGCCAGATTTTTTTGCATCCAACCAAATTTGCTTTTTAATATCTGAATAATCAAATTTTATATCAGGATGATCAATTTTAATTACTATACCACATTCATTTTCGATATATGCAGTGGCGTCTTCCGATAAATAAATCTTTGTCATTTTTTATATGGTTTAGTAATTCAATTTTTTTTAAAATAATAATCATTATAAATTGTTATAATGTTTCCATACAAAAAAATATCAGATGAAGATGCAAATGAGAGATTTGACAATCTTCGAAATTTAAAACCGAATTTTCATAATATTCCATATTCATTTAGGTTTATTGATATTGATCCCACTTATCTGGATGAATATAAATTGATACTTTATGATAAAAGCGAATATCTAAAATATAATCTAATTAGTGATAAATTTATGGATAAGTACAGAGTAAATGCACACATATTAAATAAACCTTCTCCATATGAATATTATTTCGATAATATTGATTTAATTAAAAAGTTTGCTAAACGAAAATATGGTAAAATCAATGACTATACATTAAGAGAAAGTTTATACATACTGAGTCATGAACCTACAAGTTTTAAACCTTTGAATATTGTTATAATTATCAAAACATTCAAGTCGAGAAGAATACTTGATTTTTCTGCAGGATGGGGAGACAGATTAATTGGGGCAATGGCATGTGATGTCGAATATTATGTTGGAGTAGATCCCAATCATGATGTTCATGATGGATATAAAAAAATTATTGATCATTTTGAATCAAAAACAAAATGCATAATGATTGAAGATGCATTTGAAGATGCTAAATTGCCCAACAAAACATATGATTTAATTATGACTTCACCTCCATACTTTAATTTCGAAATATATTCATGTGATGAAAATCAAAGTATCATGCGATATCCAGATTTTGAAGACTGGTATAAGAATTTTCTTATCTTTTCAATTACTAAATCTATTAAGTATTTGGAAAATAATGGATATCTTGTGATTAATATTAATAATCTAAATAATGTTAAAATAGTGGAACGGATGATTGAAGATGTTTCTAAATTATTAAAATTTTGTGGGACTATTGGATATGCAAATGAAAAAAATGGAAACCCTAATAATCCGCAGGGAATGTTTGTATTTCATCCTCATTAATTTTGATAAATGATTTAAAATTAAAAAAATGAATTATTAAATCAGATTAAAAATGGCACAAGCAATCGAAAACGTGATTACTCGTAATAACAAGGCAAAAGTTATTAAATTAGATGAACTTACTTCTCAAATTCCGAAGAGAAATATTTTGCATATTGCTGTAGATATTTCTGGATCTATGAGTTCTGAATATCAAAAATTGTACGATATCTTGTGTGCGATTCAACTTAAAATTGGTGATATTGAAACATATATTAGTTATATTGGACCATCATTTCTTCCATCGGATATTGCCAGTGTTAGAACATTACCAGAACTAATTAAATTGATTTCTGAAAGAAGATCTACTATGTTTAATACTCTAACAATGCCAGATGACACTATTGATGCATTGAAATATCATCATCAAGACTTTATCGCATCAATTATAATTACTGATGGTGAATTATCAAGCAGTGTTAATGAATTTTATAATACATTTAAGAAGGTGCGTGTTCCGCAAATTCAATATATTATATTCGCTAATACAGAGAGAAGGTTTGATGGCATTAATCAATATATGAAGAATATTATTATTAATTCTGATACATTTATCAGTGTATTTCCGACACTTAATGGATTTGATTCTGATATTTGCACACAGATTGATGAACCACTTCAGGCATTAGATACTAATATTCCCAAGAATTTTGGAAAAGTTGGGCAATATCATATTATTAAAAATTATGCAATTCCTGCTAAGTGTTCAGTTGAGGATTTGGTAGAAGAATTTAAGGTTTTACCCAAGAATGATATTGATATGATTTCGAGTATTGTGATTAATACATTGAGTGCATTGGACGATACTAATCTTGACGGATTGACATGGTTTGATACTATTCAACGGGCATTATGTCGGGTTGATCCGCAATTTAATAGAATTTTATCAAGTTCTAACAATGGAAATATGGCACAAGTTTTAAGAGAAATTCGTCAAGAGGAAATGTACGAAAAGAATTCTGAGTATTTGGAAAAGGCGATTGATAAGGTAAATATTTCAATTGTATTTGATGTTGATGATTTGCAAAAAATACTTAATCAGTGTATGAATGCACCTAATCCTAAAATATTGATTGATGCATTGAAAAATCCTCATATTGTAGAATGTGATGATGAAAATAGGGTGCAAATTCGCATTCCTGTTAATCCAACGCCACAGGCATTGATGGCGTCATGTCGTCTTATGTTGGGTTCATATCGAAAAATATTAAGTATGAGACATGGAATGGGATTATTATTCCACATGTTGGGATTTAATTTGGAAAATTTGGAAAAAGAATGTATCCATGATGCAATTAAATTTTATGCTGATGAATATATCAAGAGTGTATTGGATACTTCTGGGAAATTCCTTGATATTGCGTATAATGGCGAGATAATGAGGACTATTGGTAAATTGGTGAATTTCCTGAAGGATAATTCTATTGCGATGAATTATGCAAAGGCAATGAGGACTATTGCTCATGCAAGGGACATCAGCAACATTTTATCGAAGCAAAAAGTGGAATTTAAGGATCAGATTGATATTTTCACACCATTGGATAATAATATGGGAGTGTTTGTCGAAATTCATGATTATGAAGGATGTGATAATATTCCACATATTGGAGTAGTTAGAATGATTGAATATAATACATATAGAATTTATTACTTTGACTTGGATGAACCATTTGGACATGACAGATGGACATATTCAAGAAGAGGTCTCAATAGAGCAATCAAGGATGTTATCGGAATTGTTCCACTGGATGATAATGATTATATCGGACATAATAATCGACATCTTCAAAAATTTAAACACATTGCGGTAGATTATTATCGACAACAATACGATGGAGAAAATAACAAAGATGTTTGCAGAGAGAAATTAATCAATGGCATTAAAAATATTGAAGGATTTCATAAGGTTGGGACATTGATGAGGAACTTAACTTCCGATGAAGTTAGTAATGCATTATGTTCGTATTCTGATGAGTATGCAACATTGCCGATAAATTTGTATGAAAGGTCAGGTTTGGAAAATTGGTTATTCAATAGGCAAAATGACCCAAGAGTTGTACAAGTGGATGCGAACATTGCGGATGCAGTGAATGATTTGAAAGTTAATTTTAAACCATTGGAATTGAGAATTGGACTTCATATTCAGAAGATTGAATTCGAGGAATGTGATATTTGCATGGAGATTAAAGGGTCTCTTATAACGAAATGTCCGAATAAACATTTCTGCTGTAATGAATGTTGGATGAGATTAGATAGATGTCCATTCTGCCGATCTATTCTCCAATAATTGGAGAATGTGATCAATAATTTTCAAACACTCTCTTAATTATATTTTTCGAAAATATACAAAAAAATTAATAAAAATCAATATCAATTTGGTAAATAAGTTCCCAATATTCAATAAAACTATGAACATTGATATCTTTATTAAATATAATTTTACCTTTCTTTTTTCGAATATCATCATGCATTTGATTTATTTGTTCAGTATCCGTTATCCATAAATGATGAATAACATTATCTATTGGATTGTAAACTATTCCTGCCATATTAAGATTGAAAACGCTTTTTCTATAATCATCAATATTTTTAATTATTATTGCTATTGGAGAAAATGTCTCTGCTAAAAATTTGTGATTCAATCCAGATACATATGGTTTTTTAAAATCAGATATGGTGTATCCACATTTTTTGACCTTATTTATAATATTTATCAATTCATTATCTTCGACATTATCATGAATGATATATAAGAATAATGATTTTTCATGGAAAACTTGTGAGCATATATATTTAAGATCATTACTCGTGATTTTTTCAAATTGAGCGAGAAAATTTTCTTCCCTTTTAAATCCGAGATATGCTTCTACTTTTGCCAATGCCCAAAATCCTCCGATATTAAATTTTTTATGATCATCAACCATGAGGTAAAATGTATCGATGAAATGTCTAACAAGATCGTAGATTTTCTCCATTATAATGAGAATATATAATTCAATTTTAATTTTTACATCCAAAAAAATAATTGAATAATTTTATCCATATTAGTTATGAACATTCAAATTAAATGTTATTATTGTGATGGACGTGGATATTATAGAATTTTAAGGATGGTAAAATGTTGTAGAAGTAGAAAGTGTAGTAATTGCTTTGGATTGGAAAAGATGTTTATAAATGTCGAATATAGATGTAATGAGTGTGAAGGTTATGGGATTATTTGTCATGCGTTTGAAACATTTCTTTAAGTGGAACGAGGAGTTTCTACAATTTCTTTTTTGAATGTTGCACCAAGGATCATTGGAGTGGATTTTCTTCTTGTGCCGTTTCTATAAATAATGAAATCAGATGGGGAATGTTCAGAACTTAATGGGGAAGAACTTCTTTGTTTATATACGTTTACTTTTGATAAGTCTATACGCATTCCATGATTTGATTTTATTGATTGCAATGATGCAGATATTTTTGTTTCAAATGTGTTATAAATCATCGACATTATTTTTCGATGATTGCGGATGTAGTTTCTATTGCCATCGCATAATTCTGCAATAGTTGTTGGGCGGGACATTAATTCTATTGAATTATTAATTTGATGTATTATCGGATCTAATTCTTTTAGGAAATCGAATATCATGTTCATGACGTATTTGTGATTTTTTCCAATTTCTTCAATTTCCGCTAATGAGTAATATTTAATGGCAGAAGTTTCTTGATAAAATTTATATTCTTCATAATTATCGAGAAATGATGTTATGTCTTGGATGTTGAAGATGGTGAGGGTCTTATATCGATGGAAATATGTATATGTGTCTTCTATGAAATGAAAGAAGACTATATTTGGATCAGTGAATTTTTTGGGAGAATAATGAGGTGATAGATTATTGAACTTTGTATAATAGTTATATTCATTTTGGTGTTCTCCTTTTCCATTGATATAGGATTTTTTTGGTATCATTTTTAAAAAATTGAAATTTTAAATCCCCTAAAATGGAGAATGTTATATCTTCAATTGCATTAATGTTATTATTAAACTTATCTTCAAATTGTAATATTATTGATTATTATGAAAAAGATTTTGTAAAATGCGAGTATTGTGATATTGAAGGAGAATACACATTCACATATATTTCGTTATTTTGTTTTAAAGTTAATGAAAAAAGTATCGAAGAATATTTAAATACTGGTAAAGGTTTATATTTTGAGTTGGGTGGACAAATGGTTGATGCATGTGCGATGACATGTGATGTATCTGATTGATTTTTTAAAAAAAATCAATTTTTTTAAAATTAAAAAAATGAATTTTAAAATTCATAATATGATTTTATGAAATAATGGATAAGTTTGATTATGGATTTAAAGGCACTGATAGAAATATGAAATGCAAGGGATTTCAATATGAGATGCATAGAATATATAGAAAAAAACGTATCGAAATATGTGGAAAAGGGTTTCATTTATGTAAAAGATTAATAAATGTTTTATCATATTATCCACTTATGATATCAGATGGTGATGGATTTGATAATGAGGAGTTTTATTATCAATCTAATTATAGATACTTCTTGGTTCATTATAATAAAAACAATTATGTTAAAAAGGTAGAAGGATCAGATGAAAAACGAGTTTCGAACACCATTTCATTTGTTGAGGAAATTAGATGTGATGAAAATTATCTTAAATATCTCTTGAAACAAAGTCCACATAAAGATATTTATAAAAAGAACATTGATGGATTGAAATTAATTTGTGAAAATAGTAAAAATATTTTAGACAAATATTAAAAAGAAAACACCTTATACACCAAATTTTTTAATGTGGACAATTATGTTCAATTAGGTAATTGAGACATTCTCTTTTATTGTATTTTTTTGCATAATTATATGCCTCTTTATCCCAAGGACATCCCCATGTGCGCAGATACTTCAGGATTTCAATATGACCATTCTTTGCAGCATTAGCACATGATCGGTCATCCCAAGGACATCCCGATGTGTGCAAATATTTTAAGGTTTCAAAATGTCCATTCTCTGCAGCATTAGCACATGATCGTTCATCCCAAGGACATCCCCATGTGCGCAGATACTTCAGGATTTTAATATCTCCATACGTTGCGGCATAAGCACATGTCCACACATCCCAAGGACATCCATTCTGGTGTAGATATTTTAAGGTTTCAAAATGCCCACCTAATGCAGCATCAGCACATGCCCATCTATTCCAAGGGCATCCATTCTGGCGTAGATATTTAAGTATTTCGATTTGTCCATTTCGAGCAGCATAATTACATGACAATTCATCCCAAGGACATCTCAATGTGTGCAGATATTTTAAGGTTTCAAAATGCCCTTCTTTTGCAGCATTAGCACATGCCCATTTATTCCAAGGACATCCATTCTTGCGTAGATATTTTAAGATTTCAATATGCCCATTTAATACGGCATTAGAACATGCCCATGCATCCCAAGGACATCCATTCTTGCGTAGATAAACCAGCATTTCAAGATGTCCATACTTTGCAGCATAAGCACATGCCCACGCATCCCAAGGACATCCATTCTTGCGTAGATATTTTAAGATTTCAATATGCCCATTTAATGCTGCATAAGCACATGCCCATGCATCCCAAGGACATCCCAATGTGTGCAGAAATTTCAATGTTTCAATATGCCCATTCAATGTGGCAAGAGCACATGAATATTTATCCCAAGGACATCCACTTATATGCAGATACTTTAAGGTTTCAATATGCCCATTCAATGCAGCATTAGCACATGATCGTTCATCCCAAGGACATCCATTTTCATGTAGATAAATCAGTGTTTCAATATGTCCATTCTCTGCTGCATTAGCGCATGTCAATTTATCCCATGGATATCCCAATGTGCGCAGATACCTGAGGCAATTAATATATCCAAATTTTGCGGAATTATTACATAATTTTTTTTCATTAATTTCGATATTGGGTAAATATTCTCTAAATTCTTTAATTTGTCTGCACATAAATATGCTTACATTATCATCTTTCAGATTTTCGAAAATCATGGATAATATTTCTGCTGGTAATGTATCCATCATTATCTTTTATAAAAGATAATTTGAGTGTTATGTAGAAACTAAAAAAAATCAATTTTATTTAGATATTTAAAGACAATATTTCAATGCAATACTTCCATTTTTATACATGAGCATATTTAATAATTGTAATTCAACAAGAATAACTCCATCATCATGATTTTTTTCGAATATACATTTGTCGTTATCAATAGTTATATTTTGTTTTTTATCACCTATGAAAGAACAACTGGATGATACTATTGGAGTTCTTGGCATTATATGAGAAATATCGTAAATCATATCAGAAGACTTAACATTGATGTATCTAAAATGCGATTGAATGAATTTTCCATATAATTCGATATTATGAATATTAACATTAAAATATCCAATTAGCAATCTAATTGAACTTGCATTTATTGTAAATCTAACTTTTTCATAATAAGGAAGAATAAGTTGGGGCAATTTACAATTTTTCTTAATTGAAGTTAATATCATACCATCAGCGTCGATAGTTATTTCTTCGTCGCCAATATCATAATCAAGGATGATTGCATTCTTAATATTAATAAAGTTAGGATTAAGTTCTATCCATTCTTCTTTCTCTATTTCAATTTTAGTATTTGAATAATAATCACATTCGCCATTTTTGCGATGGACTTTATGAAGTGATGATAGGTTTTCAAGATCTTCGAAAATTGGATGCATTTATTTAATTAATAATCCATTTATTAAATTGAATAATTCAATTCATTAAAATGGATATTAGTGATTTACCTTTAGAAATCCATTATATAATATTTAATTATTTGGATAAAGTTTCGAAAATTAATTTGGTTCAAGTGTCATTATTTTACTTTGATAACTTTTATCAATATGTGAAAGATGAAGAATTTATTGATGAATACAAAATTTATATTTTGGCAGGAATGAAAACTAAAATTCCAACAATCAGCATTATTCTTGAAAATCTTGATGCTAAAAGTATTAGATTTCTTTATTCAAGGAATGATGATTTTAAAAACGATATTGATAAATTTCATGTGCTTGATAACACCAATCCAAACATATTATTGCGAAATGCTATGGAAGATTTTGATTTTGGTTTAATAAGATTTGCAATTAAACTTGGTGCAAATGTATCTAAAAGTCATGTGGATAAGGCATTTAGTGATTTTCTTTGTGTTAAAATGGCAAATGCACTTTTATATGGATATGAATATGATGAAATTTATATATGGGTAAAATGTGATCATAAATTTAGTCCAATTCAAGTAGAATTATTAAGAGAACATCATAATCATATTAAAATACATTTTCATAAACCGATTACATATGGATTAATGAAGAAAAAAAAATTTAGTGGCACTGAATATTTTAAAAATTAATTGTGATATCTATCTTTAAAATGTTCAATAAATTTATTATAAATATTTTCATAGTGTACTCCAAATGCTGATGGTAATTCTTTTTTATTTTTACTAATATTGATTAATAATTCATATATTTCATGGAGACTTTCATGCTTCAAATGATATACTATTTTTCGATGTTGATCATATGCAATTCCTGCAAGATCATAATTAATTTTTTTGATATTTTCAATTTTCATGAAACTAATTTTGAATTGTTGTTCTTCTGCAAATTTATGATATACAATTCCATCTATAATTTGAAAATCTTCAAAATGTGTTATTAAATGTAAATTATCATATTTTTTGTGATTTAAGGTTATATTATATAAATATTTAGAAATATTATTGAAGAGGTATATTATAAATTTTTTATCTACATATCTATGAACAATGAATAATTCTGCTTGATGATCGCAAGATTTTGGAATAATACTTCCATCTTTGAGCATGTTATGTGCATAATTACCAGCAATATTAATGATTACATTTGATTTATAATCATCAACAATATAGTTGATGATTTTAATAAATTCTTCGACAATGTGATGAATAGTCATTGTGGTTTTCATGATTATAAAATGATTATATAATTCAATTTTTTATAGTTTATCTCATCTAAATGAGATAAATATATATTTACTTCAAAGTAATATAGTTTATCTCATTAGATGAGATAAACAGGTTTATCACAAACTTGAGGAATACCATCAGCATCACAACCAAAGAAATCAACGGGCAATATATCTCTCGGATCTTTATCTGCACCAATAATACCACATTCTAAATACATACGCCCAACAAGTTCGCTACAAAATTGCATACTTTCTGTTGTCGAATCTTCAATAGTATTTCTATATTTTCGACAACATGAGAACATGGCACTTATTAATGAAATGGGATTAAATTCATATTTTGAGTCTTTATACTTTATATATACTTTTTCTATTTTTTTGATTAGTTCGCCTTTGCGTTGGGCATATTCGCCTAATGTTTCTTCAGAACGGCGATTAATTGGATTATTAGTTAAGGGACACCATGCGACTTTACATTCCCCACGGGTTAAATATTCTTTATATGCACTTTCGAATTCTCGTAATTGAACACCTAATTTACTTTCTCCAGAAACAATATCACGGGTGGTAGTTGTTCCAGTATCACCACTTAGTGAGAAATTTAATATTGTCGATTCGAATAAATAATTTTTATGAGGATCAAGTTTTAATGATGGCAAGCATTCTCCTTTGAGAATTATGCCAACATGGGAAAAATCTCCATTGCCCACTAAAAAGTTAGATAAAACAGATATACCATCGGAAATTAATCCATCACCTCTAAATCCGATCAGATCTAAAGATTTAATCCTATCTTTTACTTCGTCATAATTTTGTGTATTTGTTGTCATTTTTATATTTGAGTAAATATAAAGATTAGAAATAATTATGTCGAACACATTAAAATATAATGGGAAGATTGTCATTTCCAACGGAACATTGGGAAATGTCAAGGAATATGACGAAAATGTTTCATTTAATTTGATTGATAAATACACAGATTATCCAACTAAAATGATATTCTACAATACCGAAAATATTTTTGTGGTATTGCCACCAATTAGTGATGGGACGAACGGATTTGTGCATGGCAATCAGATTAAATTTCACAATTTAGGCACTGGTAGCGTTACTATTAAAGATGCCAATAATAGTGATTTATTGGTTTTACTGCCGAATACTACATATTCATTTCTTGCGACGAAAAATTTAACATGGGATATCGATAATGTATTTACCAAAAGTCATTATCTCAATAATTGTATGATGCCTGATTTGACAACTATTGATGATAAAGAAGTTTTGATTGGTGATGGTTCAAGCATTGTCAAAAAAATACTCGATATTAATGATTTGAATAATTTTGATTTGACAAATATGAATAGTGGTCATATTATTGTATGGGATGGTACAAAATGGATTAATGACACATTGGCAAATGTTGCGGAACAGAGTTCCACATTGGATGATATTCAGAATGTTACGATAAATTCTGCTTCATCTGGGGATTTATTGGTTTATGATGGGGAAGAATGGGTAAATCAGCACATTACTCATGCATTGAATGATTTAACAGATATCACTGTTTCAATGCCATCCTCAGATGAAATTTTGGTTTATAATGGTTCAGCATGGGTAAATAGCGAGAGATATTTTCCTTTATCTTCTTTGAGTGATGTTAATGTATCTCCTGCGGAAAATGAAGTATTGCAGTGGAAAGGGACTGAATGGGGTACTTGTTATCCCGAATTCAACAAGATGGCAGATGTTGAGGTTAATCCGGTTGAACATGATTTACTTACTTATGATGGGGCAAAATGGGTCAATACAAAATCCATCAATGTGAATTCTGTCGATACTGAAACAATTAATATTAGTGGAACGTCTTTAGATTTATCTTCGAAAACTATTAATCTGGATGGATCGAATGTTAATTTGGATGAAGCAAATTTGACACTTGGATTTAATAAATTATCGGAAGTCAATGTCGGGACGCCTGCAAATGGGCATGTTTTAAGTTGGAATGGTTCGAACTGGACTAATAGTGTGCATGCTCATAATATAACTGGTTTGACTGATACGAATATTAATAATATTAAATACGGAGAAGTCATGTTTTGGAATGGGACAAAATGGATTAATCATGATTTACGTATTCAGGAATTAAGAGCGGTGTCGATTTCTAATCCAACGTCTGGACAATTACTCGTATTCAATGGGACAACATGGGATAATGCTAATTATTATTTCAGTTTCGAGCAATTGACAAATACTGATATTAATGATCCACAGGTTGGACAACACATTATTTGGAATGGTTCGAATTGGATTAATGCAAGTGTAGAACATTATCTTCGTGATATGATGGATGTGAATATCAATTCTCCACAAGCGGGACAAGTTTTAAGGTGGAATGGAGAATTATGGACCGGTTATACACTTCCTGACACATTGAATAATTTGAGCGATACAAGTTTGAATAATGTTAATGTTGGACAATATTTATCTTGGAATGGAAGCGACTGGGTCAATACATCATTCAATCTTGGAAGTAGTGATATTTCATTGGATTTGAATAATCTTAATGATGTTAATTTTGTCGGTTTGACAATTGGACAGTCCTTAAAATGGAATGGTTCAAATTGGACTAATATGGATAATCCAAATATTGGCGAATTGAGTGATGTGCAAATTACAAATCCTCAACTTAATCAGGCATTGGTCTATGACGGGACAAAATGGGCAAATAGTGGTCATGGAACGTCAGTAAGTGGATTGACTGATACTGTTATTTCAGATGTGAAGCACTCCGAAAATCTGATTTATGATGCCAATATAAATAAATGGGTCAATAGTCCTGATTTTATTATTAATGCGAGAAATAATAATTACTATGTTTATTACGATGAAATGGATAAATCTTATACATATATCGATAGATTGAGTTATGTCTATAGAGTTGCACATAAGACATCCGATCAGGATGATCACTATGGAATTTATAGATTATATTCTTCGAATATTCCTTCGGGGTTTATCGATAGACATATCGCAACAAGTGCCTCTTCTGATATGATTGTAATAATGACTACAGTTAAAATAAATATGTATCCTAATTGTCGGTTTGCTCTTGGATCTTGGTATGTTCCTACGTATCCATCGAGTAATTATAAAATTCAACCACTCGCAAATGAAAATGAATTACGAAAAATTACACATTCTGAAGAGAATTGGTATTTATGGACAGAGCGTAGGGCAGATAAATCTTTTAGTAATTTTTATTTATCGCATATTCATAATTCGAATACTACTATCGATACCGGAATTGCTCCGACTAATGATACTTGGTATGATTTCAAAATTATTATCAATCCTAATACAAATTTGATTAAAGTTCATATAAATGATGTTTATCGTGGAAGTATCACAGTGAAGAAGAATTTTACCGAGTTTTGCATGACAGGTATCGGATTAGACAATACATCAATTTATGAATTATTATTTGACAGATATCTTTATGTACATAAAAGAAAAGAAAGTTTATGCTCAACAAATTTCAGAATTTCGATAGATGATTTTGAATAATTTTATTCTAATTAATATATATTGAAAATGGGGTTCGATAAGGAAGTTGAATTATCTGAAGAGTATGCTTTAACAAGGCAACGATATATGTTTGATTTAAATAGTTTCAGTATAAAAAGTTTTAGAGATGTTCAACAGGGAACATTACAACATCCTCAAGTATTAAGTGTAACTACTGAACCAATGGGGCAAGGGATTGTTTCGACAACTGAATATGATGTGATGAGTAATGAAAGATCCTTGAGTTTGTCGGCATATGCTGGAGAATTCAGATTATATTTGGAGTTTAGAATTGCTTCTCCTTTAAATACTACAGATATTGCTAATTTTAGTATTTGGTTTGGAATTAAAGATATGGATGGATGTAAATTTACTGCACGCAATGGAGGGAGTGGATATAATACATGGCATTTGCAATGGTTTAAAAGTGGAGTAATTCAAATGAATGTTGATACACAGTTAACAGTTAATAATGATTGGATTACTTTCAAATTTACAATGCTACAACCTAATGCATGTTCGGTAGAGTTGAATGGCAATCCTGAACCAAAATTTAGTGTAGGTGGGCATCATATGGACCCATATCAGAACCATTTAGTACTTTTCGAAACTCGAACAGAAAATGCTGTTCATGTTGTGGAATTTGATTGTTTCTATGGGCATTTTAAAAGAAATTTTCCAAAGCAAAATTGGTTTAATGATATTTAAAATTGATAATATTAATGATAATGGATCAAATATTTAAAGACGAAAATCTTAAAATAGAAAAGATTAATAATTTTGTTAATAATTTACACAAAAAAGATTATAATAAATTCATCATGAATTATATTCCTTATCTCATTGCAACACCTATTACAAATTTCGAAAATCATGATTATTTTATTCGACAATTATTTAAATATGGTATTTTAACAATTCAAAAATTTCAACAACATTATTTCTATCGAAAATCAACATTAATTAAAGGATGTAATAGAGATGGCAGATTTATTAATAAAACTCCAATATTTCCTCATTATCAAAAATTTGCAAATTTAATGTTTGAGCATGGATTAACCATGAATTGGGTTTTTAATATTCATTCACGCATTAAAGTATTTATTGTTTCCAAACTTAAAAATAATGATACATTATATCTCGAGAATATAATTACTTGTGTTGATTTTGATTCAAATTTGACAAATTTTTTCATGATGATGCAAATGATGAATTATGCGTATGAATATTTTGGATTTTGTGAATTTGTTATTGATTCATTAAAAAGAGGTTATAATCATGAAACTCTATTTCATAGTGTTATTATGATGAGAACGCAATCTGCACTATATGAGTATCTTACCATATGCAAAAAATTAAATCTCGAAAATAGTAAAGAAATATTGGATCATATTAATGGAGTTAAAAAAATTGTTATTTCAAATGATATGATTAAGGATTAAAAAAAATGAATAATTAATTCGGTTATAAAATGGAAATTAAAGAGAGAAAACCATATCATTATAAATTATATTTGGTGCTTCGATTAATTGATTGTGAAAAATACACATTTCAAAATTTATTGGAAAAAACTCCAAAGGAACTATTAAATATTGCATATGAATGTATTGATGTTGCACGAACTAATCCATGTTTCGAAAATTATGAAATTGAGAAGGATGAAATATTGATTGAAGGATCAAAATATTTTCAAACCATATTTGCAACTGGATTGTTTAGAATTAGATATGTGATTGATGTTAAAAAAACAGTTGGATTTAATGCCAATCTTAAGGAATGTGATTTGATTAATGTTATCCATTCAGATATTGATACAATGAGTGATGATGAAAAAAATGTAGAAAATATGAGATCATTGATTAATAAACTTCAATTGGATCAGGAAAGATTGAATAAGGAAATTATTGAGAAGCAAAGAAAAATAAATGATTTGGAGGCGAACGGTTTTAAACTTCAAAACAAAATCGAAAAATTAGAAATAATGAATCAAGAGATGCATAGGAAATTTTCGAAAATTGGTATAATGATGCATGATATTAATATTTTATTCAAGAGGAAATGATGCATGGAATATTCTTTTTTTTGACTTTATTAATCATATCCCATGTTCCTTTACTGCCTGTAATAGGAAATGCATAACATATATCAATGCCACTATCTAACATAATTTGATTACGGATTGGGCCAGCACGGCGACCTAATGACCAGTCTGCACGGTATTCTTCAATCTTAAATTTTAGTTTCTTGGCGCAACTATCTATCATTAAGTCAACTCCGCTACAACCACCATGAATAATAATATCAGTTGGATCTAATGATTTTAAAATTTCGATAATTATCTTTTCAAATTCTGGTACATGTTCGCGTGTTCCGCAGAATAATACTCTCATTTTATTTATAAATCATAATTCATTTTTTCCTTTTTCTTTAAAATCTCTATCTTAAAAAAAAAGAAAATAGAGATTACAAAATCTGTATCTCGGTATAAATTGCCAAATGATCTGATGGATAATTATAAGTATCATAATTAGTATTATCACACTGATAATCATTCAAATATGGTGAATATGCTTTTGATGAACTGACATTTTTAGTAGCAAAGATATGATCTAATCTCGACATGTTTTCGAATTTTTGTTTAAACTCATCATGAGGAAATCCGATAAATGTTCCAGATAATAATTCATCCCCATCATCTGTCTTCATATAAATAGGATAAGCAATGTCATTAAATTTACTCAACATATATTGCCGTTGATTAATACCTTCTTTATTATCGAAGAAATTATAATCTCCATAAATAAATGTTGGATATTTTTGTTCTCTCATTAAATTACTTAAAATATGAATACTTTCCCATTTACGGTTTTCTTCCATATCAAGATGAGTAATGCCAATTGTGAACCATTTTAAAGTCAGTTTATCTTGTAAATCGATAAACATTATCATTTTGTCATTTACAACATTTCCATGATAATTATGAATGCGAGTATTTCCGACGAAATACTTCTTGGGATTAATTAAAAGCGCCATAGTAAATGCTAAATCATAATGACAATATCTTCGAGATACTTTATCATAATTAGCGAAATATGATAGAAATTGTTGAGCATTTTCATTACTTGTTTCAAGATCTCTAAGTTCGATTAATGCAATAATGTCGGCATTTACATTATTAATTAGTTGTTTAACATTTTCAGAACGATTATCCCATTTGGTTTTTTCATATTTTTCTTCTCTACGTGCCTGATCAATATTCCACGCTAAAAACTTGATTGGGTTCATGTTGTTATTTAGGTTTAACAGAATTCAATTTTTTTTTTGGGTTTTTCTTTTTTGTTGCGCATGCTTTTTTAAGTTGAGATTTGGACATTTCTTTAACTGTGGTTGGAGTATCTTTATTGACGCGCTTATATGGACGGCAATATGGAAATGTTTTTTTATAATTTTTACAATTCAATTCCGAAACATTATCTCTACCACATTCCATTTTCTTAATTTGCTTTTTTGTTGCATTTGGTTTTTTGACATATTCACAAGTATCAATCCATTGTTCTTTATACCATCTATTTAATCCGCTATCTTTGGGTTTTTTACCAGAATATTTGCCACCGCGTTCTTTATAAACATTGACAATCCATGAACTGGCATATACACTTGGATATCTATTTTTGAATTTCTTTTTTGCTTCTGCTTTAACAGAATTATACAAATCAATATCAGTTGGAGATGACATTATATATTTTCGAAAAAAATAAAAACCATTTAAATGGTAAATTGTACCAATAGTGCAAGATGATCTGATGGATAATTATAAGTATTGTAATTTGTATTATCGCATTTGTATTCGCTTAAATATGGAGAATATGCTTTTGAATGATAAATATGTTTTGATGTAAAGATATGATCTAATCTTGACATTTTTTTGAAACTTTGTTTAAACTCGTCATGAGGAAATCCAATGAATGTTCCAGATAAAATTTCATCACTTTTATCTTTATTCATATAAAGTGGATATGCAATATCGACAAAATTATTTAACATATGAAGTCTTTGTTCTGTGCCTTCTCTATCGTCGAAGAAATTATAATCACCATAAACTACTGTTGGATATTTTTGTTTTTTGATTAAAGTTTCCAATTGATAAACACTATCCCATTTGAGATTTTCTTCAAGGGCAAAATGTGTAACCCCAATTGTTATCCATTTTTGACTAATTTTATCTTGTAAATCTACAAACATTACCATTTTATCATTTTGGGGTGTATTATGAAAATTATGAATGCGGGTATCTCCAACGAAAAATCGAGTTTTATTTATCATTAGTGCCATGGTAAATGCTAAATCATGATGACAATATCTTCTCGAAACTTTATCATAATTAATGAATGTTGATAAAAATTGTTGGGCATTTTCGAGACTTGTTTCAAGATCTCTGATTTCGATTAATGCGAAGATATCTGCATCAACTTTATTAATAAGATTTTTAACCCTTCGAGAACGAGTATTCCATTTAGTTTCTTGGTGTTTTTCTTCACGTCGTGCTTGGTCAATATTCCATGCGAAAAACTTAATTGGGTTCATTATTTGACATATAAAGATATCATTTTATATTTTAAAAAAGAATATTTTTGAATTAATATATCATTTTGCAAAATGGAAAAAAAGACGATAATTGGAATTGTTGTAGTGTTGATTATTTTATTAGCAGTTGGATATTGGTATTTCTACATGAGAAATGTTGAAAAGGAAGTAGTTGAGGAAGCAGTTGAGGAAGTTAAGAAAGACGAATTTTGGAGACAGCGAGTTCCTGCCGAAGAATTTTGGAGACAACGCGTTCCTGCTGAAGAGTTCTGGAGACAGCGTGTTCCTGCCGAAGAGTTCTATATGAAAAAAAACTTCTATTAAATTTTAATAAATTTTGATGATTTAATAAATTTTATCAAAATTTATGGAATGTAAAATTTCGAATGATTAGTATTGCCATATATGTTCTTGCTGAACATGCAATTTTTTCCAAATTGTTTTGAGCAAGTTATTTGGGGAATTTGAGAAAAACCTTTTTCTTTTAGATAATTTCGAATATTAGTCATTAATTGATCGGCAGTAATTGTATAACCGCTATCTTTTAAAGTTTTAATGAACGAGGTAGTTAAAGCACCTTGATATTGCCTACTATTTTCGAGATTATAGGCATCGGCACTGGTTTGTGAGTCCATGCATCCGGAAATCATAATAATGTTTGAAGCAAGGTCGGTGGAATTTATGTTTTCAATCCAGCGGTCATTGAATTTATCATATTGATATTTTAAATCAAGAATAGTGCCACTATGGCAACAATCGAAAAGCATGATGCATTTTGATTTTTGATTGATTTGCTGAAGAAATGTATTGAGAACGTCATCACTAATTATTCCAGAAGTTTTATAATCGTATGGTACAATGACTTCATCTTTACCATCCACTTCATCGCCAGAATGGTCAATTATATATGACCCATGCCCCGAATAAGATACCCATATTTCGCAAGTTGGATAATGATGACTTAATTGGGCGAACCATTGGAAATAACTAATAATATTTGAAGCAGATGCTTCAGTATCTTTTAATGTGAATATGTAATCATATTTGTATTGTTCTTTGAGTAATTTTACAAGAAGATCGACGTCATTTACACATCCAAATAACTCGGCATCTCCCGAATAATTAATTCCGATTAATAAGGCAATTTTAAACATGGTATATTGTAGAAAAAAAATGAAAAATTTTGATAGATAAAAGGATGTTATCTATAAGGACAATTCTTCGCAAATATAACATTGCTAATAGATATGTGGGCATTCCTCCATTTCGAATATTTGATGTTGCACAGGAAACATTCTATTATTTGGATTATGAAGGAATACTGGTTTTCATGAATAGAATAGAAAATCCAAATGCATATGGACGATATGTAGTTGGATTGGCAAATCGACCATCGCAGGGAGGATATTTTTATGATTGTTCTGGATATTATAATCATAAAGTACCAATGAAGAATAAAGTAGAGATGTGTAGAATTTTCAATATTAATATTCTCATATATGAGGCATTTAAATATATTCTTCCGTATAAGAAACAGGCGAAATATGGGTATAGGTTGTTCGATGGGTTTGAATTTGCACGACCATAATTACTTTAAATTTTTTAAATTTTTTTAAATTCAAATAAAATTACTCCATATGTGTCTTCAAGATATTCATCCGAAGTATTTCTCCATTTGGTGATGATTTCATTAGTTGATGATGCAGTAGGATCAAATTTATTAAATCCTTGAATGTTAGAAATTGCATTTTCTATTGATGAGTATTTAGATGCACCGATGATTTTGGTTGAACATAATAACTCTTTTCCATAATCTTTATTTGTCCAAATAATAATATCATTTTCTTTTATTATTGAAATTGCCCCAACTGCAAGAACTACTTCAAATATTTTTTTACCATCACAGATATTTGTGAAGTAAGGTTCTTTTATTTCACAATACACTCTTTGCATTTTTTCTTATAAATACTCTGTAATCAAAATGTAATATAGTATATTTACCTTTATAAATCTCGAGAAAATGATTAATTGCATAAAATGGTACATCTAAAATTTTTGTATTGGGTCTGTCAATTAACCATTTGTAATCATCGAAAATAATCATGCCATTTGGTTTGGTAAGTTCCCATGCCCAGATACAGTCGATTAATACATCAAGACATTTATGAGATCCATCGACATAGATAATATCGAAACTTTCTTTTTGTAATGTGGGTAAAACGAGTTGAGATTTGCCTTTAATGATGGAAACTCTTGAATTAAATTTTGCAACGTTTGAATCAAAATGTTTTTTTGCTTCATCAATATTATATTTTAGATTTATCATAATATGATCTATTTCATTTGTATCCCAAGTATCGACACATAATGCAGTTGCATCGGGAAGAATAGTTAGCATTTCTTTTATTGAACGTCCATCAAATGAACCAATTTCTAATATATGCGGTTTTTTATTCATATACAATCGGAGAAGTTGAATAAATTTTTGTTTAGTATTGGGTGGAACGTCATCTGTCCAGTTTTTGAAATTTTCCATTTTAAGAATAAAAAATATAATTTATATAATTTATAATTAATATAGATTAAAAAATGTCAAACCCGATTGCTGTTGATATTAATACCAAGACTGAAACATCCAGTACTGATTATGATCAAATTCATATTGAATGCCAGCGTGTAGTACTTCATCAGTCTGCTACTTTTGTCGTTAGAAAGTTCTTGAAGAATGATCCTAATCCTGCCCAACTTGTTGGTAATTCAATTTTCACAATGTCAGGAACTGATTATGATAACTGGGGTGCTGATGATGACTATGTTAAAACATGGGTCTTGGCACAAATGAGTGCGACTGAGAGTGCGACTGAGAGTGCTTAAAAAATGAATTATTTTTTTGATAAATGAATAAGTGTGGATTTATGATGGAAAAATATAGTGAAAAACTTCTTAATAACATTATCGATAAAATCAATATAGATGATTTTGTGTATTACACACCAAATTCAAATCCAACATTAAAAAAATTATTTGCAAATACTTCTAAAAATAAAAATAGAGGAATACCTGATAGAATAATTTTCGATAATGATATGATTGTCGTAATAGAATGTAAATCTAATATTGATAAAACGATTATCGCAAAAAATCAATTATTGAGATATTCACAAAATATTAAATTCGAAAACTCATATTATGTTTCGTTCATTGATGAAAATACATATAATATATATGATAAGAATTTTATTAATCTTAACATAACACTTATAGAATTATTGAATAAATTTAAAAAACAAAATATTCAATCAGATACAAAAAAAATGATGGAAAAAGAAATCCACAATATTCATAATTATATAAGAGACAATACCAAAATTAGCAATGAAGATAAACCATTCTTCATTTCGATAATATTGATTGCATTGAAAAAAGAAAGTTTTAAGCGGTTGATTGATAATTATGATCAAAAGTCTTACATATATGATTTATTGAATGAAAGTTTGAAAGATTTCGATATTGATATTTCAGTATTTTACTTCATGAAGAATGATAATAATAATAAATTTCTCTTAAATCTCGTCAATTTGATAAGAAAAATATTAGATAAAAATCCCAATGAAGATGTATTAAATAAGTTTTATACAGAGTTCGTCAGATATAACAATAATGATAGTAAGAGTTTAGGAATAGTTTTAACGCCACCACATATAATTGAACTTATGAATTTTATTCTCGATATTAATTCTGATGATGTTGTGTTAGATTTATGTACAGGAACAGGAAGTTTTTTACTTGAGTCATTAAAATATAATCCTAAAAAAATAATTGGTTGTGAATATCAAAATAAACTATTTACTTTATTAAAATGTAATATGATATTGCGAGATATAGATAATTATGAAATAATAAAAGATGATTGTTTTATGCGGAAATTCAGTGCAACAAAATCTTTAATTAATCCGCCATATGGAATGAAATCAAAAAAAGAATTAGAATTCCTAATAAAGCAACTTGAATGTGTTGATGAAGGAGGATTGGTTTGTGCAATTATTCCAATTTCGAATATAAAGAATGTGTCAAACTTGAGGAATGAGATAATTAGTAAAGCGGTGATAAAATTAATAATAAAATGTTCAGAGAAACTGTTTTATCCAAGTGCGGGAGTATCTACGGCAATCATCTTATTGGAGAAGAATTCAAAAGGTCATCAAAAAGAGCAAATACGCATTATTGATTATACTAATGATGGATTTTCAATTCAAAGAGGAAAAGGAAAAGTAAAGAATGATGATTATAGAATTATTTTCGAAAATATCAAAAAAGAAGTTCATGATGGAAAATTGGTAGATGTTAATTTGGAAGGAGATTGGTTAGGTTCTACGATAAAATCATCTAACATCAATTTGGTAGAATTGAGAAAGAAATTATTGGAAATAGATCATAATTCGAAAATTATTAAATTGATGAATACGGAAATAGATAAAACTTTAGATACCACATTTAAAGTATTCAAAATTATCGAACTTTTTGATCCGGTGAAGAAACCAACAGAAAAATACACAAAAAAATGTTATGTTAATCTCATTTCTGCAAAAAATAATAATAATGGAATTTGTGATATAGTTCCTGCAGATGAAAATACATTTACGGGAAATAAAATTGTATTAGTTGTAAGTGGAGATGGTGGTGCTGGATTGGCATTTTATCAAGAAAATGATTTTAAGATAAAAAGTGCAACAGTTGTTCTGTGTCCCAAAATTCCAATGGATAAATATAGTGGGATATACATTGCGACAGAATTATCGAAATATAAAGGCGTTTATTCAAGAGGTTATACTTGGTCGATGGAAAAGATTAAAAATGACACAATCAATTTACCTGTTGATGGTGATAAAATAGATTATGACACTATTCGTAAAATTTACGAATAATTAAATTTTATGAATAATATATGGATAAAATAAAAGGGGCAATATATGGGTTGTTATTAGGCGATGTTTATGGATCTGGATATAATTATAAGAAGTTTTTTGATGGGAATTTAAAAGTAAATGGAGAATGTGTATATAATAGATTTACCAATTTGAAAAGAAGACCAAAATATAAATTATCATATGTCGCAACTTCTTTTTTACATCTCCTTTTTCATATTCAAAATGGGTCATATGATGAAGATGAAATGATAAAAACATATTGTGATATGGTTAAAAAAATGCCGACATATTATAATCTTAAATATTTATTTAGTGGAGGCATTGTAAATTATGTATATAGAAGAAGAGTACACAATGTTGTAGATAGTTTCGAAAATATTGTTAAGAATTTGGCATTTATTTTTTATCCAAATGGGGATATTGTGAATATGTTAGACTATTTAAGATTAGAATGTGTATTAATTACACATGGAGAAGTTGAAAAAGAAATTGCATTATGTGAGGAACTTGTCATTTTTGGAACTTCGATAATACATGATAATGTATATAATTATTTATCTGATATCAAAGAAATAAATATGGTTAGTTCAATATGTGAATGTAATTCTCCAAATGATGATAATTTTCAGGATGGTGCTTATATTGCGATGTATTCTTATCGAAGTATGCTTGATCTTAAAAATGTTTTTAAATGGATCATCAAAAATAGATTTGGGGACATTGCTTCAAGATGTGCAATTGCTGGATTTTTCTTTGGATTGAAATATGGTTATGATTGTTTAATAGATTTTGAAGAAGATATAAAAAAAATTAATGAAATTAATGATTTAGAATATTTAGATAGTTTGATATTATGGTTATATTGTTCCATATAATATTCATTATATTGTTCCATATAGTTATAACACATTATTATTAATGCATTTTTTTGCATATTTAATTTGTTTGTCAATCAGTGTTAAAACTAAATTTTTATTATGTCGAATTTTAAATACTTCTTCAGGGGAATTAATAGTTATGTAATCTTCTACTTTTTTTGTCGGGAAACATTCAGAACAAATCGATGATGCTATTGAATTATATAATTTATCAATTTCTACCATTCTGAAAATAGTGGTGAAAGGGATATTGCCTGATATTAATTTTTGAGAATTATATTGTATATTCTTTTTATCTCTCAGCAATGAATACAGATTTTTTTCGAAAAATGTTCTATTATCTGGTTTTGATATTTTTTTAAGAATTTCTCCATCATAAAGACGATCATTTTCACAATATAAATATTTGAATGTTAGTGTCTTTAATGAAATTGTTGTATGAATATTATAATGGTTATATAAATTATTGGTTAAGTCGAGTTTAGTATTATAAAACATTATGTCAAATCCATAATTATATAATTCGTGAATATATTTTTCATGTTCAGAATTATCGAAATATATTATTGTTTTATGGCGGATACACCATTCCATATATAATGATCCAAATAGTTGTTCATTTGCTATGAATAGTGAGAAATAATTTAGAGTTTTTTCATATGGAATTTTATAAACTTTAAATGTGATATGATCTGTATTGATTAATACAAATTCATTTGCATAAGTGTATGAATTGATATTTGTGTGATTTACTGATTTTAATAAATTGCTTCCGTCATTAGAATAAATATTGCAAATACTGTGATTATTTGATAAATTAAATATTAATTCATATAATAACGGACCAGATATTACCATATTTTTAAATACAGATGGATTAAAACATATTCCAATTTTTTCTAAAATTTTTGGGATAATGTTTTCATAAATATTAGTTGCAGATGAATTTAATTTATTTACAAGAATTGGATGATCTGTTTCACAATGTTCAAAATTTTTAAAATCAATTTTGGCAAGAGTGCTATAATTTTCGATAACGTGTTCAATATCCATGATGTATAAAAAAAATAATTCAAAATTTAAATACTTAAACCAATCATTCTTTTTCTGATTTTTTCTTCATCATTGTCAAGTGGAGTTAGTCCATCAGAAATTTGTCCCCCCGAATTAAAAATTTCAACCCATGATTTGGCAATGTCTGGATAGTTTCGAGTTTTAACCCATTCAAAGTTCTTTTGGATGAGTTCATCGCGTTTTACTGGATCTTCCATAATGAGGAAGATTTCATTCAATGCAATTGTATGCCATTCATCTTCATTGGGATTTCCATTAATGACAATTCCTCTTTCGCCGACATTTTCTGCCAATGCCCCAAGATCATTTGTGATAGCAAGGGTTTTTGACATGGCACATTCCATTGAAGTAATGCAACTCGTTTCTGGGTAAATCGATGGAAACAACCAATATTCTGCTTTTGCCCAGTAGGAATTTAATGTATCTTTATCTACCCATCCATGATTTTCGACATAATCCATTTCTTCGATCATAGTTTTAATTTCTGCAATCATTTTATTATCTTTGAATTGTTCCATTTCAAGATTGCAAAAGACATCTAAATATGCATCAGGATATTTCTCGTGAATTGACTTCATAAGGCGAAGAGTATGAATAAGACCTCTATCAGGGAATGACGAATAAATGAAGCGATTATGGATGGGCGAGACGTTGCCATATTTTTCGATATATTTATCGGAATCGACGCTATTTGATGTGATGTAATTTTTAAACTTGCGAACGTGAGGAACACGTTCAATATTTAGATCACGGTGGAATTTTGTAAGATAAAATATTCCTCGGAAGTTTTTGGGAAACATCATAGTTTTAGATTGGAATGTGAGATCTTCTAACCAGATATAAACATTTTTGATATGGGGTAAATCTGCGACTGCAAGATACAAGGTATTTCGAAGAATGATCATTACTTCAATTTGGTGAATGATGAGGTAGTTAAGAAGGTCGCTGGTGTCATGATATTGGACATTATAAAATGTTCCTTGTTTGTCGGTTGTGGGATTGCCATCAGCGTCGCGATCAACACAATGGCAAAATACATGAACATCGTAATATTTGGAAAGTTCTTCTGCATAACGAACAATGCTGGTTTCAGTTCCTCCAAGACCTTTTTCTCGGAGTGTTTCGCCGTTCCATGGATAGAAATTGCCCATAGTGGTGATTACCATGCGGGGTTTAGTTTTTTCTGACTCAGTAATAGAAGGAATGATGCCATAATCGCTTTTGCGTGCTTGCTGTGCAAGTTTATAATCGCAAATGAATTTAAATTCACCAAGGAGATTGATGCGTTCTGGATCTGCGGGATCACGATAACCAGCATTCCAACCTTTAATTGCTCTATTTACTGCTTCAGTACCGAGAGTATAATTGTCGAATAATACGCATAGTTCGGCGGTCATATTGGGAATGTGGAAGTAATAATGGTCTTTTTCGACAAACAATCCTTCATCTATTGGAAATGGGATTTCCATTGCTCTTGCTGCATAAATATATGCCATGTGGGGCATTTTGTTTCGCATGTAATAATTCATAATGATGCATAATGGTTCGGCACGATGAGGTCTAACATTATATGCTTGAAGATTTAGGTTGAGGCATTCTTCCCATGGGCGATTGAGATATAATTCTGCAAGTTGGGCGCGGCGAAATAATGCTGTATAAATTTCTTCATCAGTTCCTTTGAATTTCGAAAATGCTCTCTTGGTGTAATAGTCGAAAGATTTCTGATATTTCTTGAGACCATAATAAGTTTGGGCAATGTAAAATAAATGACGGGGATTTTCTGGTTCGTCGTCGCGGTCAAGTTTTAGATGTTTGAGATCGCGTTCCATTCGGGCAATAGTTCTGTCTTTAAGATAATCTCGATGTTCGTCCCATAAGAAGACGCCTTCTTCTGGGGCAATTTTATAAACTACTGGATCACCGTCAATGACTTCATGGACGCGGTATTTATACCTTCTATTAAGGCGAGAACGGGAAATTCTGCAAGAATCGTATCGACAAGTATTTGATTGAAGATTAAGATTAACTTCGGTTGGGAAATTGCTATGACGCATTTCGGTTAAGTAATCACGCAATATTTCTCCACCATTAAGAATATAACTATCATCGAGAACCATATTAAAGATGCAAGAATTTCCTGCAGCATCAATTGAGTGATTTCGGGAATCACGAAAATTATCAAATGGGCGTTGAAGAAGTTGTCCGCTTGGATATGTCATAACACGACGGACAATATCCATTGTTTCGTCGGTTGAACCAGTATCTACTATAGTCCATCTGTCAATATGAGGGCGGACTGCAGTAAGCATTTTTTCGAGGAGTTCGCCAGAATTTTTGACAATCATGATTAAATGGAGGAGATTATTATAAGTCTTAATTCTATCTGGTTTTGGGAATGTTTTAAGGAAATATTCTTCAGAATTTTTATGAACAAGAAGAATATGATCCCAATATTCATAACTGGTATAACCATTATGATTTATTTTTCGGAATTCATCCGTAGGTTCTTCAATTAGTATGAAATGAACTTGAGGAAAAACTTTCGGTGCTTTAAATTTGTATTTGGTAAAGGTGTTTTCTTTTTTGTATTCTGAAGGAAGTTCGAGCATGTCTAATGGGCGGTCATGTTCGAAATCATTTGGGGAGTAAATATTGATTGATGGATTAATGTGATCATAGAGATATCCTCCATGACTTGGATATTTATCGATAAAATTTTCAGGAGCAATGTCATTAATTAGTGAAGCAAGTTTCTCAAGGTTTGTTGCATCAGGACATGTTGGGAAAAAAGGGCGTTTTTCATTGGGTACTATTTGAAATTCTCCTTCTTTGATATTATAATCTTTTCCGAGAATATTTGTCTTTTTGTATGACATCTTGGATATAATTAATTATTGTCAAACATTTAAATTATAATTCGTTAATTTCGAAATTATCATCGAGCAAACTGATGAAAGGTATTTCTGTGTTTTCTTTATGTAATTTTAATACTGAATTGCTGTAATAATACTTGATGTTTTTGATTTTCCAGTTTGTATTATATGAGTCCAATAGGTAATTAATATGATATTTATATCCTGCTAAAGCGTTTTTATCAAAATTGATAAATGATAATTCATCATTTCCAATAGTATTTGTGGTAAGTATAAATGTGTCTTCGCTTATGTGAAATGATAATGTGCTTATTATCATATCATATTCTTTTGGTGGTAGAATAATGTCAATATTAATTCTGAAAAGAATTAATAAGGGAATTAAAGTATTTAGATAAATACATACTGATTTTATTGTATATGGAGAATAATATAATTTGAGATTGTGGAAAATACGTGATATTATATTATTTATAGTACTTTCAAAAGTATTTGGATAATGTATATTTGAAATTGCGTTTATGATGTCATTAATAAGATGTATTTTTTTTGATGTATCAATAACGATGATTTCAGATAGTGAGTAATATAATAGATTGTTTTCCATATTTAGGAAGTTTTGAGATTATTTACTACTTCTATCAGTTCTTTAATAGAATTCTTTAATTCAGTATTTTCCCTCCTTATCTCTGATATATCAGAGATAAGATTATTATTCGAAACTTTTAATTCTGATATTTCAGATCTTAAATTTTCATTTGATAATTTAAGATCACGAACAACCGGCACAAGTAATAATCCTAATTTTTCGTAATTCACGGCGATAGGATTATTACTTGCATCTTTTGGGACAATTTCAGGTAATACAGTGTTGACATCTTCGGCAATTAAACCAAAATCTCTTTTTCCATCATTATCAGTTTTCCAATTAAAGTCGACAGGTTGTAATTCGAGAACTTTTGAATAATTGATCGTGGAATCGGTGATGTTTGTTTTCTTTGATTTGGAAGAACTGATTGGTCCCATTTGACCATTAGTAGTATTGTAATGTACTGCAACAGAACTAACAGTTGCTAATCCAGTGTTAAAATATAATCCACGATTTACTGTTCCAGTAATGTTTGCTCCAATAACAGTAATATAACTGGCACTTATACCGCAATTTGCATTATGACCTATCAATGTATTCGATGATCCATTAATTGCCGTAATTCCGGTTCGATATCCAACTGCAGTATTTTCGGAGGACAAAACATTTAAAAGTGATCGATATCCCACTGCAGTATTACCATTTCCAGTTATGTTCGCACCTAATGCATTAACTCCTACTCCTATATTACCAATGCCAATGGTATTTGCATCTAATGCTTGATAACCAACTGCAACAGTAAAATCTGCAGTATTTTGAAATCCTGCGTTATATCCCAAACATACAGAAAAATTACCTCCACTATATCCTGCTTGAAATCCTGCATTGACAGATGAATCTCCTCCTAAATAACCAGCAAGTGTGCCAATAGACGCCGTATTGGCATCAGTAGTATTTTGTTGCATTGCTTGTGATCCAATTGCGACATTATTAAATCCATTAGTATTATTCAGTAGTGCATTATTTCCGACTGCAGTATTTGAATTACCTGATGTATTTCGAAGTGCGAGACTGCCAACTGCAGTATTTGATGAAGCACCATTGATATTTTGC